>Ga0233344_1000005_pt1 | contig 56461 bp, 41 predicted proteins | sample GEONDECOMP281_FD_180697 | JGI IMG/M metagenome (GOLD analysis project Ga0233344, IMG submission 180697) | Leaf litter microbial communities from Shasta-Trinity National Forest, California, United States - GEON-DECOMP-281 | ecosystem: Environmental > Terrestrial > Plant litter > Unclassified...
GCGAGGATCCATTGCTCGAAGCCTGACTAAACCGGCCACCACTACCACCTCCGCCACCGTTACCAGCACCGCCGCCAGCACCAAAATTCTGCTTGTTGACATTATTAAATTGTCCTATAAATGAAAGTTGCTGTTCATCATTGAACTTATTGACATTCATATTTACATCATAGCGGTTATCAGAGCCTTCGCCGTTATTTGTACCATATCCAGCGCTGGTATTTCCAAAATACCCGTTTTTCATGTTCTTTTTAGTCGTGATATTAATAATTTTCTCCCTGTTACCATCATCAACACCAGTAAATTGTGCCTGGTCAGATAATAGGTCGATCACCTGTACTTTATCGATCATATCTGCAGGTAAATTTTTTGTAGCCAGTAAAGGATCATTACCGAAAAAATCTTTCCCGTCTACACGTACCCTTGTTACTGTTTCACCCTGGGCTTTAATCGAACCATCTTTGGCTACATCTACACCGGGCAATTTTTTCAGCACATCTTCTACTACTGCATTTTCCTTCACTTTGTAAGCTGCAGCATCATATTCAACAGTATCTGTTTTTACAGTAACCGGCGTTACTGCACCTTTAATCTCTACGGTTTTCAAATTCAGCCCGCTATTATCCATGGTCACATTACCAATATTTACGACAGGTGCAGCAGCTGTGACCTCAAAAGTTTTATTCAGCGTCTTTAATCCCAGGTAGGCTACGGTTAAACGATAAGAGCCTGGAGCAAGTCCTTCGATTTTAAAAGTACCATCATGATTGGTATTTACTGCGGTACCGCTGGAGTCCTGAAGATTTTTAACGCCCACGGACGCAAAATCTATAGGAGTTTGATCTTTTGTATTCACCACTTTTCCTGTTATGGATCCATTTTTGGTTTGTGCAAAAGATGATACGCTGATCAGCAGGAAAACAATCAGCAAAAGGTTTTTAATAGAGATCTTCATGAAAAGCAGGGAATATGTTTTAAATATATACATTCTCTGACTCCATTAAACAGAAATGGTTTGTTTTAAAATGTTAAAAAAAAGGTAACATTTTAAATACACCATATTTTTTAGATATACGCCTTATAAAAAGGGGTAAAAACTAAAAACCAGGAATCTTATGAATTCCTGGTGTTATAATATTGATGATTAGCACGATAACTTACATGAGGACAATGACACCCAGGCTTAAAAATACTGCAGCTGCTCAGCATAACTGCAAAAAGTAAGAAGAGAATACTAACTTTTGCTTTCATTATAGTTGGATTTATGTAAAAGTACATAACTGCAAACGCACATCATTACTCCGATCATATCTGCACCAAGATCCCACCATTCTGCCGACCGGTAAGGAAAGAAAAACTTTTGGATCAGCTCAATACCGCCTCCCAGACAAAATGTAATTAAGATGATCTTAAAAATAGTAAATGCCGTAAAACTGTAATTTTGCTTTCTTCTTATTCTGCCAAAAAAGATCAGCGTAGTAAGTATAAAGAAAAATCCCAAATGCACCATCTTATCAAATCCAGTGAAGAAAAATCCCGGAGACCCGCTGGTATCAGGCATTTTTGCTGTACAAAGAATCAAAATGAAGACTGTCCATACAAATGTCCAGATTTGATAGGATAATGATTTAAATTTATCCATTCAACTATGCACCAATCAGTGCCTGATAAGCTGCTGCATCTAATAATTCGTCAATTTGTGAAGCATCACTGATCGTAACTTTAACCATCCAGCCTTCTCCATATGCATCAGAGTTAACCAGTTCCGGGCTATTATTCAATGCAGCGTTAATTTCTAACACAGTTCCAGTTAAAGGCATATAAAGGTCAGAAACAGTTTTAACGGCTTCAACAGTACCGAAAACTTTATCCTTACCCACTTCTTCACCTACAGTATTGATGTCAATATAAACAATATCACCTAATTCGCGCTGTGCAAAATCAGTAATACCAATATAGGCTTCATTACCTTCAACTTTAACCCATTCGTGGTCTTTAGTGTACTTTAGTTCTGATGGAAAATTCATTTCTTATTTGATTTTATTTTTCAAAGGTAATAATATATATTTTATAGTCAGGCTAATTCAGGGTAATCCTTAAACTAAACCCAAAATTGCTAAATGATGTTGTATAGGTCTGTGAGGTGTAAGGTTTGGTAATATTTGCATCGTAAAACACCTTTAAATTAAACATTTTATTGAGCACATAATTAACACTGGGCCGGTACGTAATGTTTTTCGCACCAGAAGAAACTTCAGCCTCTGCAACGTCAGCCCTATAAATCACAGTCTCATTATCTCTCACAGCAAGGTCAAGTTTAAAGTCCATGTTATTGTCCATTTTCAACTGCTTAAACAAACCGAAAGGAAATCTGAATTTAGCAGTGCGATAGCCTATTCCAAAAACCATGTTATTTTCATTGAGCTGTGCCAGCTGACTATTGGCTAAACTTAAACCCAGTAAACGTGTTTTATCCAATTCAAAATTTAGTGTTACATTATTTTTCAACCGTGTATCTATACCAATAAGAGGAGAGAATTGCTCAGCGATAGTTACCTGCGTGTACTGATAAAAAGGCAGGAAATTCTGATTATCATCCCTGCTGTTTACTGAACCATCTATTGCCTGATAGCCAAGCTGTGAGTTATATCCGTTAACACTGTAAATAGACCGGTAGGAATGCCTCAGATCAATAGAGTTAAAATTATCCTCCAGAAAAGGAATCCTGGCCAGCCCGCCGTAATTAATCCTCCAGTTTGGTAAAGGAATTTTGGGAAAAGCATTCAAACTAATGGAAGAAGCATTTTTACCGGAGTAAGCGGCCATAAATGCAGAGATAATCACATCCTGCGAGTTCTTATCATATCCGTCTGCATAACCATCTGTAACCCCTTTAGAATTTCCATTTGCAGCACCTAAGCGCTGAGAGATTACTTCTCTGTTAGACATAAACTGATTAAACAACTTAGAAACGGTACTACCAGATTTATCTGTAAATGCAGTTCTTATTGTGATGTAAGAGATACTGTAATCCCCCGTAGTATTAGGGCTTAGATTAATAAATGAACGGCTGGTATTATCATATCTAAAATTACTGGTATAGTTAGTTGTGCTATTCTTATTTGCAGTCAGTGTAATCCTGAAATCGCGGAAAGGCTCCAGGACACTGGTGAAGCTCAGGTCTTCTTTCATCGTATTTACATACAACTGTGTTTGCAGCGTATCATTAGTAATCCACCCACCGTTGAGGGCATTTTGCCTGATGTCTGCCTGACTTCCAAAAACAAAACCTAAACCTGGCGCTCCATTAGCACTGTTAATTCCCAGGTAACTTGTAGTAGGCAAATACCCTGGTAAGTAAATTCCCTTGGTTTGGGTATAGGCCATATTGATATTTTTGATACTCGTCAGCAGGTTCAGTAAAACTCCTCCTCCGCTATTGTCATTTCGTGCATCTCTTAAAAATCCAAACTTATTGTAAAGACCTGTAAAATTAAGCGTAGGATTGATCTGAATAGTTCTTGAGTTTTGAATCGTATTACCCAGGTTAATAGTTGGATCTAGTAAAGTAGAAAGCGGCTCTGTTTGCCAGTTAAAGTTAGTACCATAACGGGTGGCTACATTTATCCAGTCCATTCCCGGAATTTTATTAATCGGTAAAGTATAAGTGATATTTAGGTTATGACTGTAATCAGTAGTACGTCCCAGTCTTTTTAAGTTCTGCCAAACCGTATCCCGCTGCAAGGCACTCAAATTTCCCTGCGGTTCATCTACAATAGAGTAGTTTGTAGCATCAAAATCAATTGTCATAGATTTAGTCAGGTTCCAGGAAAGTCCATATACCCTGGTGATCAGGAAATTTTTATTGTAGGTAGTACTGATCGGAGTGTTATTCTCAGGATCTGTATTTCTAAGGCTATTTTGTGAATTTAACCGATCTACATCAATCCTGAAATTAATGGCGCTTGGCATCAGGCTAAAATTAAGGTCTTTCAACAAGGCAAACATGTTCGATTTAATGATTTTATCAAAAGGGCGGTAAACCTTTGCTTGCGAAGAGTAGTTGTAGGCCAGTGATCCATGATAAGTTCGCTGTATAGTACTCTGGTTGATAAAGTCGTGGTGTAAATATCGGGTAAAGGAATAAGTTGCATTCCAATTCTCGATATCCCACACTTCTGCCTTTTTAGTTGGGTCCGTACGTTCTTTGTGCACGTTAGTAAAATTGATGCTGTTACGTGTGGTCACGTCCTGAGCATAATCGAGGATCTCTTTTTTTTCTGCTTTTGAAGTTGCGGCATTAAGTACAGTTTTCAATTCTATATCCGGTATCCTTGGATCATACTGCGGCGTACTCACCTGGCTGGAATAGCCCAGATACATAGGAATCCTCAATCCAGTATTTTTAGGGAAAAATTTGCCTAATTCCAGGTTGGTGGAAGCATCAAAGAATACATTATCATTTCTGCTCCTGTCACTCACCTTACTGTCTAAAGCACCAAAACCAATAGTATATTTACTGCCAGAAACATTTACTTCTCCCAGATCTGCAAGCTGTGCATTCATTCTCGCCGTAGCTGCCCAGCCGCCTTTTTCATTGTATTCAGTTAGCCGGAGTTCATCGAACCAAATAATAGCACTCTTTTGTAAACCGTCGTCATTTGGTATAGCTGAAGTTTTTAAAGGATTCTTAATACCCAGCATATATACCTTCACCTGGCCCATATCCGGCTGCCCTTTAATTGTTATCGTTTTATTGCCATCCACAATAAAAGTATAAGGTTTAGTAATATCCCAAGGCTGCCCATTTGCACCCAACGCCTTATTCCTCGCAAGTTTAGCCTGCTGAAAAAGCTCCAGCTGTACATCTATTATATTCGCATCTGGCCAGATCTTGTACGGATCTTTGGTATTAGGCAGGGTAACCGTTAATGGCTGTGAATATTCATAATAATTATCCTGGTTATCTGATCCTACCCTAATAAAGGCTGTAAGATCTCCATTGTTCAATGTACTTGTAGACAAGGCTTCCAGATGGACAAACATTTTCATCCTTTTATAAGACCTGAAATCACTAAGCGTAGTTTTAAAAGCAGCCCGTCCATATCCGTCTCTTAAAGAGTTAATGGTTAGCGCCAGCGATTGTTCATTTAGCTTGGTATCTGTTTTGTAATTGGTATAATCTACATCCTGTACAATTCCAGGTGGTACTACATATGGAATTGGAGAACGCTGCCCGTTTGTTTCGATACTTACCGTACTTACGTCGATCGTTGAATTGTCTGGCGTAACAGTAATTAAAGCAGGGTCAGTGATGACCTGCGTGCCTGTATTTTCACTATTATACTTCCTCCATTCACCCCTTACCAGCTGGATCTTTCCAAATCTCAATACAGTGGTATCTGCAAAGTTAGTCAGGAACATTCTAAAGAACCTGATTGATTTAAAATCCTGAATATCTCCAACTTTCTGCTGATAATCTGATAATGGAATACGGATCTGGTACCAGGTAACCGGGGTAGTTTGTCCGTTTGCAAGTTTAACCTGGGTTGTAACTGCATCTGTTACATAGTTTCTGCCTATCTGCAGATCTCCCTTACGCATGGATACTTTATACTGAAAGTACTCATCAGATTGGGTCATATTATTATCCCTGTTTACATCTTCACCGTCTGGCAGCGAAGTAGATGCAGAGTTGTCTATTCCCAGATCCTGAGACGACTGCTGAGAGGTTTTTGAATTTCCCTCCGTTCCATTATAGTTTTCATATCTTTTTAGTATTCCGGCATTAGCCTGATCAAGAGCTGGCCCCCTATAGTAAGTATAATCATCAGAACTTGGGTCATTTACGATCTCAGCCGCTGCGGTAGAGTTCACCTGCGATTTAATCTGGTTAACTACTGTAGCAAATTTGGTCTTCTCACTGGCATCAGATAAACCATCCAGACCTACATCCTGCGTTTTACGTGTTGCCGGATCATTATCAAAAGCCTGCACTACAGGCTGTAACTTAGGTACTCTGCCCCAATTAGTTTCATCATACTGCGTTGGATCGTCGGTAGCCGGTAATCCATTTTCTAACGATTTCCTGCCATCCTTTAAAATATCTTCAGACAGGTTTCCAATATTAAAATAAAGATCACCACCCGGAGAATTTGGCTTGTAAATAAATGGATCCATTACCCATAGTTCTATATATTCAATATTGAGTGATTCAAAGTCGTTGGTCTCAATTTTCCTGAATATACCTCCCCAGCGTGATTTAGGGTTTAGCAGATCACCATTTGCATTGAAGCCAGTGATCGCATAATTATATGGTCCTCTTTTAGTTGGGTAAAAGGCGACATTAAGTGTGGGCAGTGCTACCGCTTGTCCGGCAGGAGTCTGTTTAAAAGGGAATACTTCCTGCTCAATAATCTGCCTCACATAATGATTAGACAATTCTGTCCTGTTATTTCGAAGGCTGGAAGGAAAGTCTGATGAGCTGGTGTTATAAAAGGTTGGATCGATATTATAAAATGCAAGTTTTGCCCTGTTATAACCATAAGCAAGGTTATCAATTAATTGTGATTCATTAAAAAACTGAGGAGTACCAGACAACTGCCATGAAATGGAGCTTTTTAAGTCGATCACTGCACTGGAAGATTCAAAATCGTCAAGATAACTTACTCCGCCTTTATCGCCTTCGCTGTTTATAGCACTAGAATGCCCGGGAATTAATTTTGCAAACTCCCCGGAAAAGGTAACTGTAGATGGTGCCTTTGTAGAAATAAATGGCAGTTTATCTACCATTTTGGTGAGGAATCTCGAAGAAGAATTATAGTTTAAGTCCAGTCCCCAAATACTATTGTTTACTGGCTCATCGCCAATGTTCACTTTTGTGGTTAATGGCTTTTCTGAAAGATTTAAGAAAGTACCACCGATATTTAATTTATTGCTTACCCTGTAATCCATTCTGGTACCAAACAGCGACCGCTGCTGCAAGCCAAACATCTCACTATCTTCTGTAGTGATTCTGATTGCCTGTCCTGAGATCAATATTCCTGTATTGATGATCGTTACCCTTCCTCCCTGATAATCTACTGTAAAATCTACCCCCTCCTGCAAAGGGATTGTTCCGGAAAACACTTTCACAGATCCCTGCGGAACGTTGATAGAGTTAAGACTGAATACAGAAGATACGTTGGATTGATACGTACCTTTGATAATGTACCTGTTCTGATTTAAGAAGAGCTGCTGTGCAATAACCTTCGTAGAATCATACAAGGCGGTGTATGTATATTTAGTGGTTAATGCCTGTTCACCGCTATTAAATTGCGAAGCCAGGTCTTTGCCAAAAGGCTCTATCACAGGAAAAATAATTCGCCCGTTAAGCGGGTCTATAGTAATATAACCAGTATTACTGTTCGAGATAAAACCTGCGGTATTAATTGTATTTGCTGCCGCACCAATACTTCCAATGGCAGTGGAGGTAGAAGTACTTGTAGTACCTGAAAAGGCCTTATCTTCTGCCTCATAGTCAAAAACTCCATCAGAAATTTTGTCGTTCTGCTGATTTAACCTATCGAGACCAGTTAGGTTGATCCAGAGTTTATTACCTGTTTTAACTCCTTCTGTCATTATGGGGCTTTCCGTACCAGTTTGATTGTCTAATCTGGTAATATCCAATCTAAAGTTCTGCGGACTAATCTGGTATCCACCGATAGAATAGATATTTTTCATCATCAGATCCCAGGTTGGAAGATTTGTTTTGATCGTTTCGTTTTTCAGTAACTTAACAAATAGTACTTTAGGCGTTGCAGGGTCAAAATTTATATCCGTAGAAAATTCTCCAACCTGATACTGCACTCCATTATAGGTATATTGATAAGCAACCCCAAGGATCTCATCAGAGTTCAATGCATTATTGAGAGAGATATAACCAAGCTGAGAGTGGTAGGAATATTCTTTATCGGTCAATTTACGTGCATAAGTTAGCTTTGCAAAATTGTCTGTAGACCCATTGGCCTGAAAATAAGATATTACATCATTAGAATTGGTAAGCCTTGCACCTGCAGGCAACTTGGACAATAAATTATTTGATTGCCTGCTTCCCCGCAGTACAAAGCCAGAAGGCAATGCCGAATAACCTGCTCCTCCAGCTACCTGCGTAGTATTATAAGGTGTATTCTCTCCCAAATCGATTAGCCCTAAAACATCCCTGGCATCAGTGGTACTGCCTGTTTTGTTGGTAATCCAAACTTCCACCTTCGTGATGTTAATTCCCGAGAGTACATTAGGCGGATTTGCCTGGCTCTTGTTGTAAGTATCCCTAAAATATTTGGCCAAAAAGTAATGCTTATTTGCCTCATAATTGTCACCGCCAATTCTGTATTCATTCTGCTGCGCACCATTATTGATCTTTAGTTCTTTTGTTTGTGATTTCTGCTGCGAAATGATCGTGGTTACATTCAGCTTGCCAAACTGCATTTGCGTTTTAACACCAAATAGTGCCTGGGTACCGGAAATAAGAGTCGTTTTTAAAGGCATGCTCACATTTCCAACCTCCAGTTTTTTTATAATATCATCTTCACCACCAGTATAATCCAGCTTTACCTGATTTTCAAAATCAAATTGTGCTTCTGTATTATAATTCATGTTAACCTTTAGCTTGGTTCCAATTTCACCAACCACATCCATTTGAATGCGCTGGTTAAAATCGAAATTACTTTGTGATCGCTGCTGTGTGTTGAATAAGGGATTTTCATTCTTATTGATACGGCCCAAAATAGTTAATTCGGCTTCACCCCTTGGCTGTATATTGATGGTATTTCCACCAAAGAGCCGTTCAAACGATCTGTTATCGATCATCAAACTTGGAATAACCCCCGTTTTTCTTACTTCATCAACTTCGGAATTTGAAATTACCCGCCAGTTATCGCGTTTAATCTCGCTGTTTACTAAACGCTGATATTCTTCAATAGTAAGGTATTGAGGGGGACTAAAGAACCTGCCCCCTATTCTTTCCCTAATGATATAGCGCTTATTTACTGCATCAAATTCAACCTCCCTTTTGATATTATCAGGCTGTGGATCAAAGGAGTTAAATGGCTTCCTAATACCTAGGATAGACTTTTCTTTTAACCCAAAGTTATTCCTTATGGTATCTGAAACAGAACTCACCCTGCTAACCTGTGAGAAAACCTGTTGCCCGCAGAAGGAAAAAACCAAGAAAATGATTAAAGTAAAAGTCTTTCTCAAAGGCAGAAAATTATTATGCTGTTATTTTACGCTATTCTTTATAAATTTTTTAAAGCTATTTTAATCATTTGTTCAACAGTCAAGTCGAATCCACCGTTTTTCACTGCATTGTCGATAGACTTTTCCGCTGGTATTTTTGCAAAGCCAAGCATCATCAATGCAGACAGGGCTTCTTCTCTCACCGTATTGTTTAAAGGTGCAGCGATCAATGATCCTGTACCTTCTTTTTTCAGCTTATCCTGTAATTCCAATACCAGGCGCTGGGCAGATTTAACACCTATTCCCTTGATTCGCTGTATCAATGGCAAATCTGCATTTATTATGGCTGTTTGAATTTCTGATGGGGTAATGGAAGAAAGCATCATTCGTCCGGTATTAGGTCCAATGCCAGAAACTGATATCAAATGCAAAAACATCCGGCGCTCTCCCTCATCTATAAATCCATACAAAGTATGTGCATCTTCTTTCACATGCAGCCACACATATATTTTACATCGTTCTTTATCTCCTAAACCGCTATAAGTATTTAGGGATATATTGATATGATATCCTATTCCACCAGCTTCTACTACAATATAAGCAGGACATTTAAAAGTTAACCTGCCATCTATATAATCATACATATCTTATTTTCTTTATTCGTTAAGTCCAATATTCTTATTGATCTCTGCGAATCTACTAAAAAGGCATTTACCTTTTAATGGCCTGTCCATACTATAAATATATCTCTTAAACTTACCCTAAAGCATAATCATTTGTTATTTTTTATTTAAAATTTCGATCGGATTATTAGGCACACACCAGATAAATATATTTTTACACCCAAAATTAAAAGCTAATATTAACCTTTTATTTAAGTCAACTTTAAATCTTAAATTATTGGGAACAAACTTCACAGAAACAGCAAATAGCTTGCTTTGCAGGCCTCCTGATCGAGTGCATGAGAAGTTGGTAAATTCCATAGAATTAGCACAAATTACAATTACAATAGGTTGTATTAAGGCATCCTTAAAGCAATATTACCGTTAAAAAACAAGTTTATATCTGCTATAGATGCCTAGACGAATATGGGAAATAATTTATCAAAAAAACTCTTTGATCAGGAATGAACAAAAAGAACAGAACGCATTTTATAGCCTCCCAGATACTTTAGAATCAGAATTTTTGCTATTGTAAGAAATATATTTCCTTCCGGAACGGTTTTCAGTATGTTTAGAAACACCCGAACTTTTGGAGACAATTAGTTTCTGACCAGGAACGATACTGGTTCCTTTAAGTTTGTTCCAGACTTTTAGGTCCTGAACTTCCACGTTGTACTGATCAGCTATGGCAGTAAGGTTTTGACCTGGACTTACTTTATGGTACACTATTGCAGGATGCTGGTGCTCAGCAGTCTCTTCATGATGTTTATTATGGCGTCGCCTGTCATCATTAGAAACCAGTATAATTTTGCTGTCAATTGCTATATCGTGCGTATTGAGCACTTCATAAATACCAGCAAAGCTGGCAAGACTTACTTTAGGCATAATAATACGCTTTGGTGCTTCCAACGATCCGTTAACGATCTTTTTCTTATAAGAAGGATTTAGTGTACACAGATCTTCTTCTTCCATAGAAAGGGCCTGTGCCAATTCCGTCAGGGAAACAAACCTGTTTACTTGTATCGTATCCGTTTTAATGGCAAAAAGAGATTTCTGCGATTTGATCTGGTGCTGAGAAGAATAGTTCATTACATAGATCGTAGCAATAAATGCTGGAACATAGTTTCGTGTCTCCAATGGCAAAAATTGTCTTATCGCCCAAAAGTCTCTTGAATTAGCTTTAATAATAGCCCGGTTAACCGCACCGGTACCACAATTATAGGCTGCAATGGTTAATAACCAATCGCCCAATTCTGCATAAGCATCTTTAAAATATTTCGCTGCTGCGTAACTGGCCTGAATAGGATCTTTACGTTCATCTACAAAATTATCCATGTTTAAACCATACCCTTTGGCAGTAGAAAACATAAATTGCCATAACCCTGTTGCTCCCGTTCTGGAAATTGCATGTGAGTTCATAGAAGATTCTATGATCGGCAGATATTTAAACTCTGCAGGCACATTATAAGCCTTTAGTGCATTTTCAAAAATCGGAAAATAGTATTCAGAAAGGCCAAGCATTTTACCCATCTGGTCTTTTCTATTGGTATATACATCAATATAACGCTGTACAGATTCATTATAGGGCAAAGGAATCTCTTTCTGGATAGAATCCAAACGCTTTTTATAGGTAAAGTTATAATTGTAGAAAAGAGAGTTTTCCATTACCAGCGGCACTGCTGTTGTATCGTTGGTTAATCTGGCAGATAAAAAACTAACAGGAGATACAGAATCTAGCTTGTTAATACTTTGCTGTGCATATCCGGTCAGCGCAGATAGAGCAAACATACAATAAGAGAGAATCAGTATTTTTGTTTTCATAGGCTGTCGTTTGCTATCAGCAACGAATAATGGTTTATGATAAATTGAGTTTTACGCTAAATTAGTAAAACTATTGGTCAAAGAAAGTAAAACATCTTCTTCAAAATGTTTCGCCATTAATTGTAAGCTTAACGGTAAACCTGCTTTATTATTGCCTAGCGGTACCGCAATTGCCGGAACCCCCGTTAATGAAGCTAAAACCGTAAAAATATCTGCCATATACATGACCAATGGATCTTGTATATTTTCGCCTATCCTGAATGCAGGAGTGGGTGCTACAGGTGTTAGGATTACATCAAAATCTATAAAAAGCTTTTCGATTTTATCCCTGATCAGCCGTCGAACCTGTTGCGCTTTCTGATAATAAGCATCGTAATATCCGGCACTCAGTACAAAAGTTCCCAACAAGATCCTTCTTTTAACTTCTTCACCAAAGCCTTCAGCCCTGGACCTTTTATATAGGCTATTTAGATTTTCTGCCTGCTGATTACGATAACCGTAATGTACACCATCGTATCTGGAAAGATTTGATGAGGCTTCAGCAGCTGTTAAGACATAATATGCAGGTACCAGGTAATCCAGTAGATCAAAAGACACATACTCTACCGTATGTCCCTGATTTTTAAATTGATCAATTGCTTTTACTATCGCTTCTTTAATTTCTGGATCAAGTGCTTCGCTTTCCATTGTTTCGCGTAATACAGCAATCTTTTTCTTACCGGAGTTTTCCAGCTGATTCAAATATCCGGGAACGGGTAAATACGATACTGTACTATCGTGCTCATCAGCACCTGCAAGTACTTCCATTAGTAAAGCAGCATCAGTAACTGAAGAGGTCAAAGTACCTACCTGATCAAAAGAAGAAGCATAAGCAATTATCCCATACCTTGAAATACGGCCATAAGTAGGTTTTAAACCATAACACCCGCAAAAAGCAGCGGGCTGCCTCACGGAGCCACCGGTATCGGTACCCAAAGCAGCTAAACAAAGGTCGGCCTGAACAGCTACAGCAGATCCACCAGATGAACCGCCTGCTACTCTTTCTGTATCTGCAGCATTGCGCACAGGTCCATAATAAGAGGTCTCATTAGATCCGCCCATAGCAAATTCATCACAGTTCAATCGCCCAATAATGATCGCATCTGCTGCGATTAACCGCTCAGCAACTGTAGATGAATATGGAGATACAAAACCTTCCAGCATCCTGGAGGATGCAGTAGTTACATGGTCTTTATAAAGGATATTATCTTTGATACCAATTACCATACCAGCAAGTTTCCCTGCGGTACCATTATTTATCCTTTCCTGAACAGCTAAAGACTGTTTTTTTGCAGAACTAAAAAAAACCTCATTGAAAGCATTGAGGTTTTGATTTTTTTCAATTTGCGTAAAATAGTAAGCAAGAAGATCTGGAAGATTTAATTTTTTTTGTGCAATTAGGGCTTGTATCTCTGATAAAGAGTTATATTTCTTCAAAACTATTACGCAGGAATTAAAAAGTTATAAAATTAAATGGAAACCTATAAAGGTCTTTGGTGATCTTCACCTGTTCCATCTTTACCGTCTTTAAATTCTCTTACGCCTTTACCAAGTCCTTTCATCAGTTCAGGGATTTTTTTACCACCAAAAAGTAAAAGAACAACTACTAAAATAATAAGGATCTCAGGTGTGCCTAAGGCTCCACATATGGTTGTATATAACATAATCTTTTGAATTAAATTTTATTTTTTTCCGCTTCCGGTGTTTCTGTAGGAACTATAGCCGCAAGGTGATCAGCAGGCGTAATTGATTCTTTAGTTAGATTAATTGGTTCTTTTACTTCTGCTTTAGGATACATTTGTTCCTCTAAAGTAAGAGATGGAGATTTAACTTCAGCTGCAGCAACAGGAGCACTTGGGTCTTCTTCCAGCGTTACGGCATTAATATTTCTGTGAATCTCTCTTTTAACACCTTCTGAGGCATCTTTAAAATCCCTTATTCCCTGTCCAAGTCCTCTTGCCAGTTCAGGTAATTTTTTACCACCAAATAAAAGCATCACCACTGCCAGGATAAGCATGATCTCTCCGCCCCCCATATTTAAAAATTCTAATACTATTCCTGTATTCATATCAATTCAAATTTATTAACAAATATAATCATTTTAGATCCAATTATTTACTTTGCTATCCAAGCTTCAGGATTCAGCTTTGATTGCCCCCTCATGATCTCAAAATGCAATAAAGGACCATCAGAGGTAGTAGCAACGGTACCAATAGCCTGACGTGTTTCTACTTTTTCCCCTTTAGATACACTAGATGATTTCAGATTCTGGTAAATAGTGAAATATTCACCATGTCTGATCGCTACCACATATATCCCCTGGATAACCCGAACAAATAAGACCTCTCCACTAAATACGGCCCTTACAGAAGCACCTTCACTGGTTAAGATGTTTACGCCATCATTGGTATATCCGGCTTCTCCTTCTGTATGTCTTCCAAAACCTTCAGTAATTGAACCTTGCCCTACAGGCCATGGCAAACGGCCCCTGTTATTTTCGAATCCTGAAGATAACTTCGCTGATTCAGGCGTTGAAGTCAGATAGTTATTATTAGCGGATTTAGTCTTTTCTACCGGAGCAGGTTTATTGTCTGCCCGTGCTCTAGCTGCTGCCGCTGCTGCGGCAGCTACTCTTGCTTCTTCGGCCTTTTTCCTCTCAATAGCCATTTCCCTGGCAATAGCTTCACTAATGAGGCGATTTACCGCTGCCTGTTGCTTTTTCCCTTTAGCGATATCATGGCTAAACTGCTTTTCCTGTTTGCTGAATGTATTCAACACAGATGCCTGCTGCTTCTTATTTTTATCCAGTTTACTCCGTTCATTTTCCTGCTCCCGCAGCAAGTCATTCTTAGCTTTTAAACTCTTGTCTAAAACAACAATTTTATAGTTCAGGTTCTTTTCTGTACCCTGAATGTAATCAGCCTGTTTTTTACGGTACTGACCAAACTCCTGCAAATATTTTATTCTTTTATAGGCCTGATTAAAATCGCGTGCCGCAAAAATAAACATCATTTTATCGTAAGAGTTTCTGTTCCGTTGTGCAAACCTGATCATCGCAGCATACTCATCTTTTAACTGGCTTAGCTGGCTTCTGAGGGAATGTACGGTATTTGTATTCTCGTGGATTTCGTTATCAAGATTCTTTATTTCAGAATTGATTACAGTGATCTTATTCTGCATTAAACCAATTTTGGCACTTAACGCACGAATTTCACCAAGAGTAAGCTTTTTACTCTCAGAAGCCTTATCCAGATTTTTCTGCAATAACTCTATTTCCCGCTGTATAGCCTCTTTTTTTCTTTTTAGCTGCGAACTGCTCTGGGCAAAGCCAGCAGATGCAAACGTAACTACCAAAAGAAATAAAAGTAATTTGTGTAACTTCATTGCATCAAAAGTATAAAAAATTTAGTTTATTAATTCAAACCTTTTAGGAACAGTGAAGGGAAAATCCATAGAAATATTCCTTTCTATTTTTGAAAAATCGAATGTTAGTGAAGTTTTTTTCTTACCAGACATAGAATTGATGTTGACAACTGTCGGACACAGCCCTTCTATCACTTGCTGGTAATCAGCATAAACTACCTTAAGAGCCTGGCCTGCTTTTACATCGTTCAGGATAACTTCAGCAGGCTTGTACAGGCTATTGAACAACACCCTGTATGCCAGATCTCCTTTATTACCAGTCAGGGTAGATGCCCCGGCACTCAGGTCAATTTCAGACTGTTCATTGGTAAAATCAGCGATCGTATTTCCTGTAATTACCGATTGCAGCATTTTAAAAGTAACCTGCTTACTGGTAAAACTATTGATATAACTAAATGGCTTTTTTAGACTCAGGGCCTGAAGATTATTTCTCACCAAAATACTATCCGGGGTGATCAGCGCTCTCGCAACTTCAATTCCGGCAATGGCAGTAATACTCACCCATATCTTTTCATCCTTTTTAATCCTGATGGTTACGTTCACATTGTTTGCATTTCCGTTCATATCAAGATTCACCTTACCTTTTAAAGATAGTGTATTAAATGCCAGATCCTTGCTCTTTAGCAACTTCAAGTTTTCGGCCTTTTTATGATTTACCATAACAGGTATATCGGCTATGGGGGGAACTTTTACAATAGCCTTTTTAGTTTTACAGGCCATTACTATGGTGAGCAGGCAAAACACCAGCAGGTTATTTAAAATATTTTTTCTCATTGATTTTTCTTTTTAGCAGTGCAGAATCATTTCCTGCATCTCTGGATTTTTTCCATTGTACGAGTGCATTGTCCTGCTGCCCGCTTAAAAAAAGGATGTCGCCATAATGTTCTAAATAAACACTATTCCCATCTTCATTGTTTTGAATAGCTCTTTCTATCCACGATCTGGCAAGATCATACTTCCCCCCTTTTAACAATACCAGTGCATATGTATCAGCAATGGAAGCATCTTCAGGGAGTGCTCTTGAGGCTTCATCAATTAGTGAAGCTGCCCGGTTCAGATTCACATTTCTTAACGCCAGAAAGTAGGCATAATTATTCATGATGAGGTAATTATGCGGATCAAGCTGTAATGCTTTCTCAAAAGAACTATCTGCAGCTGTAGTTTTATGTCCATCGATCAAAATCTCTGCCTGAAGGGCAAAGATCAATGCCTGTAATTCCTTATTGTCGGTATCCAGAACCAGTGCAGACTTAATATGGGCCAGGGCCGGAGTATTCTGATGTTCACGATGTAAGGCAAAGGCCACATAATAATATAAAATGGCCTGATTTGGATAAAGAGACAATGCAGTTTTTCCTGTTTCGGTGAGTTCTTTAAATTGGCCAAGCAGAATTTGGATGTTTAGTACTTTTTCCCAGATCGCATATTGCTGATCATTTATTTTCAATGTCTTTTGATAGGCATCCAGCGCAGCCGGTAAATCTTCTGTTTCATATAAAACATCTCCATATAAGGCAAGAAATAATGGGTCATTCTGATGTGTACCGGCAATATCTTCCAGCACCTGCGCAGCAGCAGGAAAGTTTTTCTTTGAAATATATAAAGCAGCAGTTGCCATAGCATCTTTCGGCTGCTCAATACTGTCGAGACGTTCCCGTGCATGTGTTAGTGAAGATGAAGGCCCAAATTTCTTCTCCAGCAAGCTGTAGGCAGCAACTGCTTCGGTCTTGTTGCCAGCAATAGAAAAAGCATTTGCCTTGTCAAAATAAAAGCTTTGCTGATCTGGAGCCAATCGAATGAGATTATCATATACAGGGGGCAGCATTTCCATATTACCTGTACTTTTATAGATCTCGGCCAATAGTTTCCAATACCACAGGTTATTTGGGTCAACAGCAGCAGCTTTTTTTATCGCCTCCTCTGCTGGCTGCAATTTATTCTGACGGAAGTTGAGCAGCGCAATTTCATACCATGCGGCATCATTTCCTGAATCTAAGGTAACGATCTGACTAAAGCTTTCATTACTCTTGTCATAATCTTCCTTTAACTTGTCGCTCAAACCGGTAAAAAAAAGTTGTTTAATGCGTACACTGTCGCGGGCGGTAGTCTTTACCTGGGCAAACGACTGCATTCCCGTAAAAAGTATACAGCATAAAACAACTACCCTGTTCATTTTTAAGTTTATTTACCTGTATGTCCGTAACCACCTTCGCCACGTGCGGTGTCTGTTAGCTCTTCTACGCTTTCCCAACTCACTGTTTCATGCTTGGCAATCACCATCTGTGCGATTCTATCGCCGTTATTGATCACAAAATCTGTATCAGAAAGATTGATCAGCAGCACTTTAATTTCACCTCGGTAATCTGCATCAATTGTCCCAGGAGAGTTTACAATACTGATGCCATGTTTATAGGCCAATCCACTACGCGGACGGATTTGTGCTTCATAACCTACCGGCAATTCAATATGCAAACCAGTAGGCACTAAGGTACGCTGCATCGGTTTGATCACCATCTCTTCAGTGATAAAAGCCCTCATATCCATGCCTGCAGCATGAGCCGTTTCATATTGAGGCAAAGCCAGTCCTGATTTGTTGATAATATTAATCTTCATTATATAATATAGTTATAATTATTTCCCTCTTGCTAAAAGCACTTTTACTTCATCTTTTTCGGTATAGAATATCCCTGCAAAGAATAGCAGCAGCAATCCATTCCCAATATAAATATTTCTATGAAATACCCAGAAAGATAAAACTACGAGTACAACAGAAACGATTAAATAGACCAATATCCTATTTAATTTATAGGGAATCGGATAATATTTTTGTCCAAGTACATAAGAAATAACCATCATCACAAAATAAGCCAGCATAGAAACCCATGCTGAGCCCATATAGCTATATTTAGGAATCAGTACAAAATTTAATACAATAGTGATAACGGCACCAATAAGAGAAATGTATAATCCATATCTGGTTTGGTCTGACAAACGATACCAAATAGAAAGATTCATGTATATCCCCAGGCAAACATAACCAAACAGCAGATAAGGCACTGCGGGCAAACCTCCCCAATAGGCTGAAAGATGTGCTTTATCACGCCCAATGAAATATTTCAATATCTCAATATTTGCTACCAATGCAACAAAAAGAAGCGATAATGCAATTACAAAATAGTGCAGAATAGTAGCATAGGTTTGCCTTGCATTTGCATGTTTGGCATGACTAAAGAAGAAAGGTTCCGCTCCCAACCTAAAAGCAGTAATAAAGATACTAAGGAACATGGCTATTTTACAAACCGCACCGTAGATACCAACATCAATATCAGCAACTGACTTTGGCAGCAGCTGACTTAGTACAATTTTGTCCAGGTTTTCATTCACAATAAATGACAGATTAGCCACCAGGATTGGCCAGCTATAAGAGAACATTTTAAAAAACAGTTCTTTATCAAACTTAAACCTGATCTGTAAAAATTCTGGTAATAGCAGTAAAAAGGTTACTAAACTCGCAATCAGGTTAGAGATGAAAACGTAACCTACCCATTGAAAGCGGTACCAGGATTCAAACCAGGAGGAAAGAAACCAATGATTTTTAATAACTGGTGGAATAACATATAGAAAGATAAGGTTAAATCCTACGAAACAACCAATGTTCATAAATTTAATCAAACTGTATTTGAAGGCCTTATCTTCTGCTCTTAGCTTAGCAAAAGGAATTACACAAATCGCATCAACAAATAATATTCCGACAAAAAACCTCACATATTGTTCATAGTCGAGCACCTGAGCCGGATTTCCACTATTTATCCATCCTGCAAATGTGCTGGCAAATACAGAACCGGTAATTAGAAATAGAACAGCGATAAAACCAATGCAAAGAAAGGAGTTGTTGTATACTTCCTGTTTCTTATCCTCATGTTTATTTAAGTACCTGAAATAAGTACTTTCCATTCCAAAGGCAAGTACAGCGTTAAGCAGGGAGGCATAACTATATAACTTGGTAAAAATACCGTAGATCCTTGGCGGGTATACTTTGGTAAAGAGAGGGGTTAAAATAAAATTAAACAGACGGGATAATACAGTACTTAAACCATACACGGCAGTCTGACCTAAAAACTTTTTTAAAACTGACACTTGATCGATTTAATGGATTTAATTGGAATCCGATTTTTTAATAACTTCAAAATTACGATAGTTTTTTAGCTCACCAGCGGTAACCTCAACGTTTTCTATCTGAGAACGGTCGGGTCCTTCATTACACCATTCCAGAAAAACATCCAGCAGCATTTCATCTGCCTCCGCTTCAATATACACACTACCATCTTTCTCGTTCTTTATCATTCCTCTCACCCCCATCTGGTCGGCCACTACCTTAGTAGTAAATCTAAAGCCGACTCCCTGCACCTTACCTGTAATTCTAATTTTTATATGCTTCATCTATATTTTTTACTAATAATTGAGCCTACTTAGGCGAATCTTCTCTGCCAGAAATTCTTTCCATATCTCTTTAAGGATCACAGCGGCAGGTCTAATTTGCAGCAACATCGCTGAAACCTGACCAATTTCCAGTTCCCCTTCTTCTAAATCCCCATCAAACATACCTAATTTTGCTCTTGCACGCCCCAGGAGATTCATTAATGTTATTCTATCAGCTCCTTCAGCCTCTGCTGCAGCAATAGCTTCGTCAAAGGAGTTTTTCAGGAGCCGCACAGGCACCAATTTCTTCATCCTCAGCTTAGTGTCACCTTCTTCAGCATTGATAATTTTTTCCTTAAATGCAGGATGTGCAGAGGATTCTTCCGCAATGGCAAAAGCCGATCCTATTTGAACTGCTTCTGCACCTAAGGCTATTGCCGCAAGCATACTCCGTCCACTTGCTATTCCACCAGCAGCAATTACTGGAATTGTTACTGCATCTGCAACCATTGGAATCAAACAAAGTGTAGTGGTCTCTTCGCGTCCATTATGTCCTCCAGCTTCAAAGCCTTCCGCAACAATAGCATCCACCCCACAACTTTCTGCTTTCATAGCAAACTTTGTGTTGGAAACCACATGTACAACAATAATATTATTTTCTTTGAGAAATGCTGTCCACAAAGCTGGATTTCCTGCTGAAGTAAATACAATTTTCACCTTTTCCTCTACCAGTATCTGCATTATCTTTTCTACTTCGGCATATAATAAGGGAACATTGACGGCAAATGGCTTTTCGGTAGCCAGTTTTGTTTTCTGAATATGTTCCTGCAGTAATTCTGGATGCATAGATCCTGCTCCGATAATACCTAAGCCTCCAGCAGATGAAACTGCCGATGCCAGCCGCCAGCCACTACACCATACCATCCCAGCCTGGATAATTGGGTATTGAATATCAAATAAATTAGTAATCCGGTTTGACATCAGCTTAAATTAAACGTTGAATATTGCTTTCAGTACTTAAACGACCTTCTTTCATTCCCTGAATTAGATTTATCCCAGGTTTTTTTCCTTTTTCAAAACTACCATACTGCGGGCTTATGCCCAAAAATGACGCCCCGTTAAGTGTTGCCCAAAGCAATAGTTCATCAAATGGAACAGCTGCCTGCTCTTGTAAGGTAAGCATCTCTGCCAGTACACTTAACTGATGATTACTACCCAAACTATCTGTTCCCAGCGTGATGGTGAGTTCAGAATTTCTTAACAATTTTATATCTGGCAATCTATTTTCAATATATAGATTTGCATTTGGACACAAGCACCAGTAAAGGTGAGGATGCGTCAGTTTCGCAAATTCAAGATCGTTTTTATTGGTAAATGTGTTATGTACGAGTAAAGTTTTAGCAGCCTTAGATAACAATGGCAAATAGGTTTGCAGCGAACTTTTTCCTTTTGCCTCAAAGAAGGAAATATCTAATCCCAGGAATTCATATAATTTAAGAAAGTGCCCGCTACGGGTTTCAAAGAATGCATTCTCATCTGCTGTTTCCTGATTATGAATGGAAACTGATTCGCCTTCGGCACCAGAGGTCCTAAAAATCTCCCCGAATAAAGGGCTAGAAACGGAATAAGGTGCATGAGGTACAATAGTTGCCCTTAGCGGGGCAAAAGCACTTTTAGTATCTTCTGCTTTTTTTATAATTTCAATTGCTTTGTTTGGGTTAAAGCCCATAGTCTCCACAAAAGTATGATAATAGATCTTGCTTTGTAATTTTACCCCCTTTGAAGAAGTCTGGTTTGATATATCTCCTATAGCTACAATGCCATTCGCATACATCTCCGCATCTGCCTTTAGCATCGCTGCTTCGATCTCATCCGCTGAGGCAGCTCTTTGCTGCATTACCTGCTGTACAAATCCGGGCAAACCTGTATTTGTAGGTATTTTTCCCATCAGATGCGAAAGCTCCAAATGGCAATGTGTATTGATTAATCCCGGCACCAGGGAACCCCGGTAATGGGTAATATTTTTAATATTTTTTGATTCAGCCTCTTCAGCTGTTAATATTTCAGCAATAGTACCATCAGTTTCTAAGGCAATAACTCCACTTTTTAAAGGAGCACTGCTAACAGGATAGACACAGGATGCAGATAAGTAAGAAATCATGTTACAAATTACGGCAAAATTATGCTGCAACCTTTACCCTTTGAAGAAGGATTTTACAAGGTATAAGTGAAGTAACAACAACATGATGTTTTTTATGTAATGGAATCTGCAGGTAACTCCCGGGTTCCAGGTAATGATTTTCAGCTTCTATAGTGATCGTACAGGTACCTTCCAAAATCAGGAACCGCTCAAATTCATCATGATGTGTTTCCTGAGGAGCCATTTTTTTCAAATAGACTAATGCTGTCATCAGCTGATCAGGAATAGCACTGATAATTTTTGCAAAGATATTTTCAAAATCATCGGGCGCAACCATATCGTCACGCTCAAAAAATTCACGGTATTCTGCTATGGTAGAAGATGGCGATAATTCTGGTGCAATAACAAAAGGTTCTCCCTTATTTAACCGTCCTATATAATCTGCTGTGGCAATAACAAATGGACCGACGATAGGATCAGGTTCTGTAGTATGTGCTAATGCGTCATTTTCTATTTCATCAAATATTTTATCAAGTCTATTCCTGATATCAGAAAACATATCTGCCATTAGTCGTACCTCCACATTTTGTTCTGCAGTAGTTTCATCTCTAACGTAGGCTTCTAATATTCCAGAAGCAATATATTTCTCGCAGTCTGTCATGATATACTGATCTCCTGAACGGTTTAATTGTCTCTAAATTTTTTTCTTTATAAACTATGATCTGACATCCCCAATTTTTGTGCCGTAGTCATTATGCTGCTATTTTTTGCAGAATGGCTTTGCAATGTATAGCTGAAGTAACGATCACATCATGATCCTTATGCAGCGGAATCTCCAAATAGTCTCCTCTTTTTAAATTATAAATACCCTGGTCTTCTATAATAATTGTACAGTTACCTTCCAGGATCAAAAATCTTTCATGAATATCATGATGTATCTCTGGTTCTATTTCAGTAAGCCAAACGATCATTGTTGTCATCTCCTTAGTATGACTGATAATTTTGACAAAATTTCCTTCATAGTTGTGTGGCAATGCCATATCTGCACGATCAATCCATTCGGCATAATCTTCTATTTTAGAAAATTCTGTTAAAAGCGGAACTATAGCAGCAGGCTCGCCTGCCATACGTCTGGTTTTGTAATCAATTTTAGTTAGTAAAAGTGATCTGATGCCCCGCTTAGGCTCAACAGCATTTCCCAGCGCATCTTTTTCAATTTCATCAAATAGTTGATTGATCTTTGCCTTCACTCCGGGAAATATATCTGCCATTAACTTCACCACCCCATTCTCTTCGGCAGTAGTTTCATCTCTAACATAGGCTTCTAATATTCCAGAACCTATAAATTTTTCCCAGTCCTTCATGATAATACTGATCCTTTCAACAGTTTAAGTGTTTTTACCATTTCTCCTCTCAAGGCATCTCCTGTCATCCCCAGTTTTTCTGCCGCCGCAGCAAAACTATAGGTCTCAAAATATATAAGACGGATAGCCTCTCTAATCGTTGCATCTACACCAACTGCGAATTGGTCACCCTCGGTACGCTGCTTTTCCTGCAAATATTTTTTAATATCAGTAGCATAAACTAAATCAAATCCTTCCCGGATCTCGTCATCAAGAAATTTCTCTTTAGCAAGTGCACCATATATTTTACTGGTCTTCGCCACTTTAAGCATCCATGTAAATAAACGCTCCTTTTCTGGATTATAGTTTAAACGCTGAGACCATATATTGCAAAATGTTTCATTAATACATTCTTCGGCTAATTTCTGATCACCTAAAGTTCTTGTCACTATCCCAAGAACTGCAGGCGCATACTTATTATATAGTTTTAGATAATCACTTTCATCTCCCTGCTGAAATAGGGTAACCATATTTTTATCCATAACATCCAGAGGAGAAGGATTTGCCATATTATATTTGATTTGGTAATTTTTTTATAAAATTAGTAAATTTCAATCGTCTTTGCCAAAAAAGTTGTTATCTACCAATTTAGAAAATCAAAAAGGGCTTATTAAATTATTTTGGTAGCATATATGGGTATAAATTTATTACTTTGTAAAAAGAAATCAATTTAATTAATTAGTTAGTATATGTCTGATTCCACCACCCGGTTAAATAAATACATTAGTGAAAGCGGTATGTGCTCCAGAAGAGCAGCGGATAGATACATTGAGCAAGGAAATGTTTTAATTAACGGGAGAAAAGCTAAAGTTGGCGATCAGGTATATTTTGGTGACCTCGTATCTGTAAACGGACAATCAATAGATCCGAAGGAAGTGGACAATTCTATTTTGCTAGCCTTTAACAAACCCGTTGGAGTTACCAGCACTACAGAAGCTGGTGTGAAGAGCAATATTGTAGATTATGTAAACCATAGCGAGCGTGTTTTTCCAATCGGAAGGCTGGACAAAGATTCTCAGGGGCTGATCTTTATGACTAATAATGGAGATCTGGTAAATAAGATCCTTCGTGCCGGTAATAACCATGAAAAAGAATATCTGGTAACAGTTAATAAACCTTTAACTGACCAATTTATTACTAGTATGGCAAAGGGCGTACCTGTTTTAGGGGTAATGACCAAGAAATGTAAAGTAACCAAAGAAAGTCCTTTTATATTTAAGATCACCCTGATACAAGGATTAAACAGACAAATTCGCAGAATGTGCGAGCATTTTGGCTTTGAAGTGACCAAGCTGGAACGTACGCGTATCATGAACATTAGTCTAAAAGGTCTTCCTGTAGGAGAATGGAGAGAATTAACACCAGAAGAACAAACAGAGATCTATAACATGGTAGCAAAATCAAGTTCTGCCGCAAGTTTAGTTCCTAAGAGAGTAGTTAAAAAAACAAAAGAAGCACCTGATGCTGATATGGTAAATGTAACACCTAAAAAAACAGCCAGAGCAAGACCATCTGGCCCATCAAAAGGTAAAGCACCTGCTGCAAGAGCCCCTAGAGCAGGGAAATCTGATAATTCAGAAAGACCTTCTAAATCTAGCCCGGCACCTGCTTTTAAATCTGCTGGTGCTGCTAGCGACTGGAATAAAAGCAATGGACCAAGCAGAAGAGCAGTAAAACCAAGTAAAGGAAGATCTGGTGCACCTGCTGCAAAAACCAAAAGTCCAAAGAGATAATGCCATTTGTAAGTCAAGTCCTGATAAATATTGGGTGGCTTACAATTTTTAGGTACCTTTGCATCAAATGCTTACAATAACTAAAACTGATATCCGTTCATTGAGTCTGCCACAGCTACAGCAGCACTTTACTGAGATGAATGAGCCCGCATACCGTGCCAAACAAGTGTATCAATGGCTATGGGAAAAGTCTGCGCGTTCATTTGAGGAAATGAGCAATTTATCTAAAGACCTCAGAAAAAAACTGGATGACAATTATGCTATTAATGTAGTAGAGGTTAAAAATTCTCAGTTCAGTAATGATCAAACGATTAAAAGCAGTTTCAGACTCTATGATGGAAACATTGTAGAAGGTGTGCTGATTCCTATGGAAGAACGTATGACTGCCTGTGTAAGCTCACAAGTAGGCTGCAGCTTAACCTGTAAATTTTGTGCTACAGGTTATATGGATAGAAAACGAAACCTCAACGCAGACGAGATTTATGATCAGGTTGTATTAATCGATCAGCAGGCTAAGAAAAACTATAATTCACCGCTTACCAATATCGTATATATGGGTATGGGCGAACCGTTATTAAATTATGCCAATGTACTTAAATCTATTGAACGTATTACTGCGCCAGATGGTTTAAACATGTCTTATAAAAGAATTACAGTATCTACTGCTGGTATTTCAAAAATGATTAAAAAACTGGGTGATGATGGTGCTAAGTTTAATCTGGCCATTTCTCTTCATGCCGCTGATGATAAAAAAAGGAATGAGATCATGCCAATTAATGAGCAGAATTCTCTCAAGGCATTAGCCGAAGCACTAAGATACTATTTCGCCAAAACAAAAAACCCGGTTACCTACGAGTATATTGTATTTAATAATTTCAATGATGAAATTCAGGACGCAATTGATCTGGCTAAATTCTGCAAGCATGTTCCTTGTAAAGTGAATCTGATAGAATATAACCCAATACAATTTGCCGACTACATTAATGCAGAGGGTGATAAAATTGACGCTTTTGCTAATTATTTGAAAAGCCAGGGTGTAAATACCAATATCAGGCGCAGCCGCGGTAAAGATATAGATGCTGCTTGTGGACAATTAGCCGTTAAAGAAGAAGAGCAAGTTTAATTTATTTATATTTTTTTTATAGAACGGAATTACATTAGCACATGCTTTTGTTTAACCAATTCTGTACCGACTTTTTCCATCTTATTTTTCCTGATCTCTGTAATGCCTGTGGCACAACCTTATTTGAGGGAGAAAAGCAGATCTGCATTAGATGCAGACATGATTTGCCATATACTGATTTTCATTTATATCAGGACAATGCCGTTGCCAGGCTTTTCTGGGGCAGAATACCTTGTCATGCTGCAATGGCCATGTTATATTTCAGAAAGGGATCTAAAGTTCAAAGTCTTATCCACAGTTTAAAATACAAAGATCAAACCGGCCTGGCATTTGTATTGGGTAGTATGATGGGAGAAAAAATGAAACAATCCAGTTATTATTCTTCTGCTGACCTGATCATTCCGGTTCCGTTACATCCAAAAAAAGAAAGAAGCAGGGGATATAACCAGGCTAAATATATTGCTGATGGAATTGGAACTACATTGCATCTTCCTGTAGACATTACCTCACTGATCAAAAGTACTGCTACTGGCACACAGACTAAAAAAAACAGGTATCATCGTTTTGAAAATATGCAATCCGTTTTTAGCGTGCCAGATTGTACCAGTCTGACGGGTAAACATATTATACTTGTTGATGATGTGATCACTACCGGTGCTACACTGGAATCCTGCGGACAAGCATTATTAGCAAACGGAGCAGGAAAAATCAGCATTGTAGCTGCCGCATTTGCAGAATGATAAAAAAAATAAAGTTGAATATAACATCTGTTTAATTTACTCGTTTATACTATTGAGAGCGTTAATTTAGATGGTAAGGGTCGATATTTTTTCATAAATATCGGCCCTTTATCTTTTACGCAGGTTTCAGCTGTTAAATAATTAAAATAACCGTTCCATAAAACAATTTGTGAAGTCATGCGTTTATTATACCGAGAGCGTTAATTTAAAAGGCCGGAATTCTTCATTGAATTCTGGCCTTTTTCTTATTCATAGTTTTTGACATGGTATTTACCGCTTACCGGATAAGAAATCAGAGAGTAATTTTTTAATTTCCTCTGGATTAAATGGTTTTAGTATATGGCCGTTCATTCCGCATTCTACAAATTTAAAGTGATCGTTCTTTAGCGTTGAAGCAGTTAATGCAATAATTGGTACTTCTTTATAATAAGAATCATTAATATCCCTTACAATACCTGTAGTTTCAAATCCGTCTATACCCGGCATTTTAATATCCATAAAGATCAGGTCGTACCTGCTGGCCATAATCTTATCTATTGCTTCATAACCATTCAATGCGGAGTCAATCTCTAATCCCCATTTACTTAAAATGCGCTTGGCAATTAAAATATTTATTTCATTGTCATCTACTACCAGTATTTTTTTACCTTGAAAAACACTCATTTCGGTATCTTTACCTAAAGAGGCAAAAGTTTCAGAAGCCTTAGCAAACACAATATCAAAAGAGAATATTGTACCCTCTCCTTCAACACTGTCTACTGTAATTTCAGAATTAAACATGTTGAGCAGTTTTTTGGTAATAGCAAGACCTAAGCCCGTACCACCATATTTTCTGGAAATATCTGTTTTTGCCTGGGTAAAGGTTTCAAAAATGTAGCTCTGTTTATCTTTAGGAATGCCAATTCCATTATCCTCAATCTCAAATCTGATCACCGATGTTGTAGCACGCTCTTCTAATTGATTGATCTTAAGACTAACAATTCCTTTTTCAGTAAATTTAATGGCGTTACCCAAAAAATTCATCAGGATCTGATATAACCTGTTCTTATCTCCAGAAAGTTGTGCCGGTATCAATGGATCAAATACAAGATTTAATCTATTGCCATTCTTCTTAACATTTACCTGCAATGAATTGATGATATCATTGGCCAATGTTTTTAAGCTAAAAGGGAAGATTTCCAGTTCCATTTTCCCGGTCTCTATTTTGGTGAAATCCAGGATATCATTGATAATGTGAAGCAGATTTTCACCAGAAAACTTTAAGATATTTAAATCATCTATCTGGGAGATTTTTGGGTCATTGTCCAATAGTAAATGTGTCATTCCAATTACCGCATTTAAAGGGGTACGAATTTCATGACTCATCACAGAAAGGAACATTTCTTTCGCCTGACTTAACTTTAGAGCCTGCTCTTTGGCCTCAATCATTTCTTTCTCCACCTGTTTGCGCTGTGTAATATCAGATATCAGGTCAATTTGACGTTCTACTTTACCCTTACTGTTTAATATGGGGGTGTTGGATACAGAAAGCCATATCGGAGATTTGTCTTTTTTCTCTGCAAGTACTTCTATCGTATAGGACTGATTATTTCTACTTTTATCTCTTGAAGTAGAGATCAGTTCCTGGTCATAGAAATTACCAGAAAGAATATCCCCCAGCTGATGGCCCTTTAATTCAGAAAGTTCGTAACCAGTTAACTTTTCCAGTGAATGGTTTATCCAGGTCGTAATTCCTTCATCGTCCTGAATATTTACTCCTGTATTTGTTTTACTGGCTACCAGCGATAATACCTGAAGTTCTTCTTCGGCCTTTTTTTTATCAGTAATATCAATGATGATCTCGACCTCTGCATCCACATTGCCTTTTTCATCGAGCACTACTGTATTATAAACAGAAAGCCATATCTCCTGTTTATCCTTTCTGTAAGCCAACATATCAATCGTGAAAGACTGACGTTGGGCGGTTAACTTTCTAACTTCTTCAATCAGTTCCAGATCGGTTTTAGGACCAATGATCAGATCACCTAAACGCTTACCTTTTACATCATCGAGCGTAAATCCAGTGATTTTTTCAAATGCAGGATTAACCCAGTTCACTAAATTATTAGCGTCATTAATCACTACAGCATTATTTACCTTACTGGCAACGAATGACAATTTGGTTAATTCGCTTTCTACTCTTTTATTCTCCGTAATATCCCTACCATAGGTATACCAGCGATTATTTTTTGCTACAAGATTCCAGCTGATCCATCTTACGATACCATTCCGGCCAATAATCCTAAAATCAAGATTAAGTTCTCTCTTCCTGATCTTAAGCGCTTCTTTTATAGTATAGATTACGCGGGGAATATCGTTTGAATAACATACATCCCACATTTCCAATTCCATTGCCTCCTCTACAGAATAATCCAGTAAACGGGTAACGGCATCATTAACAAATAAGATCTTACCGCTAAAATCAAGTATACAATGGATTTCAGGAGAAACCCTGGTAATATTCAGTAATTCCTGAAAACGTGAAGCATTTAATAGTATCTCGTGGTCCTTTTTCTTTAGTACTAAATGAACCACTACTTCTTTTGCCAGGTTCAGGAAAATATCTTTTTGATTTTCTGTAAGTTCATGAGGAATATGATCGAACAGGCAGAGGCTACCCAGTACAAAACCATCTTCATCAACCAATGGTACCCCGGCATAGTATCGAACATATGGCTCAGCAACTACTATAGGATGATTAGAAGAACGACGATCATTAAGTGTATCAGGAATTTCGAAGACTGAATTTTCCAGTATCGTATATTCACAAAAAGAATTACGTCTTGGAATTTCCTTTACATCACAGCCGAAGGAAGATTTAAACCATTGCCTGTCTTTATCTATAAGAGAAATACAGGCAATGGGTACATTAAATATTTGTGTTGCGAGCTTCGCAAGGTTGTCAAAACTTTTTTCTGCAGGAGTGTCGAGAATATTATAAGCATATAATGCACATAATCTTTCTTGTTCCATGAACGATATTACTCCTGCATCTAATGGCATATTTTATTTATCCTTGATATCTTATTTGTATAGTGGGAAACGACTTACCAATTCCGTTACTTGTTTTTTTACAATATTTAAATTAGTCTCATCTTCAGGATTGCTGATCACCTGATCAATCAGATCTACGATCTTTTCCATTTCCGATTCTTTAAATCCTCTGCTAGTAATAGCAGCAGTTCCTACACGGATTCCTGAAGTTACAAATGGTGATTTATCATCAAACGGAACCATATTTTTATTGACCGTAATATCCGCTTTTTCAAGCGCATGTTCAGCCAATTTTCCTGTAATATTTTTATTTCTAAGATCAATCAACATTAAGTGATTATCTGTACCACCGGAAATGATACCATAGCCCTTAGCGACAAAAGCTTTGGCCATTGCCTGTGCATTTGCCTGCACCTGTTTGATATAAACAAGATATTCATCACTTAATGCTTCGCCAAAAGCAATCGCTTTTGCTGCAATAATATGTTCTAATGGTCCGCCTTGTGTACCTGGAAAAACCGCCATATCCAATACAGAAGACATCATTCTCGTTTCACCTTTAGGAGTTTTTAAGCCAAATGGGTTTTCAAAATCTTTACCCATCATGATCATTCCTCCTCTTGGACCACGCAATGTTTTATGCGTAGTAGTCGTAACAATATGACAATGAGGAAGCGGATTTGCTAATAATCCCCTGGCAATCATTCCTGCGGGGTGAGAAATATCTGCTAAAACCAGTGCACCAATTTTATCGGCCACACTACGGATAAAAGCATAATCCCATTCTCTGGAATAAGCCGAAGCACCGCAGATAATCAATTTTGGACGTTCTGCCAAGGCTACTTCTTCCAATCTGGCGTAATCAATTAGTCCATCTTCTTTTTTAACGCCGTAAAAAAGCGGCTGATATAATTTACCTGAAAAGTTAACCGGAGAACCATGTGTAAGGTGACCGCCATGTGAAAGATCAAACCCAAGGATTTTATCTCCAGCCTGCAAAACACCAAGCATCACAGCGGCATTTGCCTGTGCACCAGAATGAGGCTGAACATTTACCCAGGCAGCACCAAATAATTTCTTTGCGCGCTCAATAGCAATAGTTTCCACCTCATCAACTACCTCACAGCCTCCATAATAACGTTTGCCCGGTAAACCTTCTGCATATTTGTTGGTTAACACGGAGCCCGCAGCTTCCATCACTTGTTTGCTCACAAAATTCTCTGAAGCAATCAGCTCAAGGCCATTTTCCTGACGGTCTAATTCCCTGTCAATCAAATCAAAAATTAAAGTATCTCTTTTCATTTATCAATTAAAATTTCCGTAAAAATAATGAATTTCCTATTGAATTGAACACTCTAAATGTATCATCTGGCAAATAGATGGCATAACTATAAATGGAATGACTAATAGTTTGCAGTTATATTAACAAAATTCACGTACTTTGTATATTGTTGTCTACTAAATTCTGCATGGAAAACTCTACCGCTCCATTATTACCGAACATAAATTACCCTGCTGATTTAAAGCAGTATAAAGAAGAGGACCTGGAACAAATCAGCCAGGAATTGCGTCAGTATATTATCGACGTAGTTAGCGTTAATGGCGGGCATTTCGGTGCCAGTCTCGGTGTTGTTGAACTTACCGTTGCTTTACATTACGCACTCAACACCCCTTATGACAAATTAGTTTGGGACGTAGGCCACCAGGCTTACGGACATAAAATACTTACCGGCAGGAAGTCCATTTTTCACACCAACCGCATTCTTCATGGCATCAGTGGATTTCCAAAGATCAGTGAAAGCGAGTATGATACTTTCGGTGTAGGTCATTCTTCCACTTCAATTTCTGCTGCTTTAGGTATGGCTGTTGCTTCACATTATAAAGGGGAAAACGACCGTCAGCATGTAGCTGTAATTGGTGATGGTGCAATGACTGCAGGACTAGCTTTTGAGGGACTTAATCATGCCGGAATTGAAAATTCAAACCTTCTGGTTATCCTGAATGACAACTGCATGTCTATTGACCCTAATGTGGGTGCCTTAAAAGAATATTTAACCAGTATTACGATCTCTAAATCCTATAACCGCTTTAGAGATGACATTTCAAATGTGCTGCTTAAACTCTCTGCCCTAGGGCCTGATGCACATAAGGTTGTTAAAAAAATTGAAAAAAGCATCAAAGGCACTCTGCTTAAACAAAGCAATTTGTTTGAAGCTTTAAATTTTAGGTATTTTGGCCCTGTTGATGGCCATGATGTAAAAAAACTGGCTTCTATTTTAAAAGACCTTAAAGATATTCCCGGCCCGAAACTATTACATTGTGTAACCGTTAAGGGTAAGGGCTTTGCTTTGGCTGAAAAAGATCAGACCAAATGGCATGCCCCAGGTCTATTTGATAAAATAACAGGAGAAATAAAAAAATCTGTTTCTGATAAACCTCAGCCTCCAAGATATCAGGATGTTTTTGGACATACGCTGGTAGAACTGGCTGAGCTAAACAAAAATATTGTTGGTATTACTCCAGCTATGCCATCAGGCTCTTCTATGAATATCATGATGAAAGCAATGCCAAAACGTGCTTTTGATGTAGGTATTGCAGAACAGCATGCGGTGACTTTCTCTGCCGGACTGGCAACACAGGGACTAGTACCTTTTTGTAATATTTATTCCAGCTTTATGCAGCGTGCTTACGATCAGGTGATTCACGATGTGGCTATCCAGAACTTAAACGTTGTTTTTTGCCTTGACCGGGCTGGTCTTGCCGGAGCAGACGGAGCTACACACCATGGAGCTTATGATCTTGCTTATATGCGCTGCATCCCAAACATGACGGTAGCTGCACCAATGAATGAGGAAGAACTGAGAAATCTTATGTATACTGCCCAACTTGATAACAGTGGTCCTTTTTCTATTCGTTATCCGAGGGGAAATGGTGTGATGACTGACTGGAAACGCCCATTTAAGGCAATAGAAATTGGTAAGGGAAGAAAGATATGTGACGGTGAAGAAGTAGCTATCCTAACCATAGGGCATGTTGGGAATTTTGTTGTAGAAGCTTGTAAAGAATTGAACAGCGAAGGTATCCATCCCGCACATTACGATATCCGCTTTGTTAAACCTTTAGATGAAGCATTATTACATGATGTATTTAAACGATATAAAAAAATAGTTACCGTAGAAGACGGCTGCATTCAGGGCGGAATGGGTTCTGCAGTACTTGAATTTATGTCTGATCATAACTACCAGGCTACTGTTATCCGTCTAGGGATACCCGATGAATTTATTGAACATGGTGAACAGACCGAACTATGGGCTATTTGTGGTTATGATAAAGCATCGATCATAGAAACAGTAAAGAAAATTGCTGTTAAAAGGACAACTGCAACTATCGCTTCATAACAACACGACAGGATTTACCCATAAGCTGATATTAAAAAAAGAATGACCATTAATATTTTTAGCGGTCATTCTTTTTTTAACAGAATTCTGTCCCTTCTTATTCTACGGTAACTGACTTTGCTAAGTTTCTTGGCTGATCTACATTACATCCTCTCAACAATGCAATATGATAAGATAACAATTGCAATGGTATCGTAGCTAGTAAAGGTAAAAATGCTTCACTGGCATCAGGTATCTCAATGCAGTAATCAACCATTCGGCGTACTTCAGTATCTCCCTCTGTTACAATAGCCAAAACAATTCCTTTTCTTGCTTTTACTTCCTGGATATTGCTGATCACTTTTTCATAAGAAGAGTTTTTAGTGGCAATTACTACAACTGGCATTTCTTCATCGATCAGGGCAATAGGACCATGCTTCATTTCTGCCGCAGGATAACCTTCAGCATGAATGTAAGAGATCTCTTTCAACTTTAACGCACCTTCCAGTGCAACTGGAAAACCACTTCCCCTACCCAGGAACAGGCAATTTCTTGAATCTTTAAATTTCTGGGCAATCTCTTTAATCAGGTCATTAGAAGCTAAGGCAAGTTGAATTTTTTCTGGGATAGTATCCAATTCAGTTAGCAACTCCACCAGTTTTGTTCGTGTTAGCGTACCTTTCTGCTGTGCCATATAAAAAGCCATTAGTGTGAGTACGGTAACCTGAGCAGTAAAAGCTTTAGTCGAAGCTACCCCTATTTCTGGTCCGGCATGTGTGTAAACCCCCGCATCGGTCAAACGTGGAATAGAAGCGCCAACTACATTACATACCCCAAAAATTGTAGCTCCTCTTTCTTTAGCCATTTCAATGGCAGCCATGGTATCGGCAGTTTCCCCCGACTGGGATATTGCGATCACAATATCCTTTTCAGTAATAATAGGGTTCCTGTATCTGAATTCGGAAGCATATTCTACTTCTACCGGAATCCTCGCATATTCTTCAATCAGGTATTCCCCTACTAAACCTGCATGCCAGGAGGTTCCGCAGGCTACAATAATAATGCGATCGATATTTTTCAACTTATCCGCATATTCCTTAATACCACCTAGCTGAACTCTCCCTTCGTTAGGATAAATACGTCCGCGCAGGCAGTCTCGGATAGATCTTGTTTGCTCAAAGATTTCCTTTAACATAAAATGCTCATAGCCTCCTTTCTCAAGCATCTCTAGTTTTAGCTCCAGTTCTTGTATGTAAGGAGTTTGTATTACATTATCGAGTCGTTTGATCAGCAAGTCGTTACGCTTAACCAATACGATCTCGTTATCATTTAAATAAATTACGTTTTTGGTATATTCTATGATCGGTGTAGCATCAGATGCAATAAAATACTCCCCTGCACCTACTCCAATTACCATAGGGCTGCCTTTTCTGGCTGCGATCAATTCTCCTGGTTGGTCTTCGTCCATGATTACGATTGCATAGGCACCATTTACCTGGTGTAGAGCCAATCTAACTGCTTCCAATAAATCAACATTCTCTTTTCTATAGATCTCTTCGATCAGATGGATCAGTACTTCTGTATCTGTATCACTATTAAAAATATGTCCTCTGGAAGAGAGTTCCTCTTTCAATGTAGCATAATTTTCAATAATTCCATTGTGGATAATACTCAGTTTACCATCATTTGAAGTATGAGGATGCGAATTTCTATCCGAAGGTTCACCGTGGGTTGCCCAGCGTGTATGTCCCATACCAATAGTACCTGAAAGGTCTTTTCCAGCACTAAAAGCTTCCAGTTCCTGAACTTTACCAGCCTTTTTATAAATATTTAGTCCATGTCCGTTGATCAAGGCAATTCCGGCACTGTCATAACCACGGTACTCTAACCTTTTTAAGCCTTTGAGTATTATTGGCCAAGCTTCTCTATATCCTATGTATCCTACTATTCCACACATTTTGATTTGTTATAAAAATGTAAAGTTAGTCAATTCGGGATTAAATCTTTGCTGTCAGCTTACCTTGTTTAATTTTTAGGAGCCAATTTGTAAGCTATAAACAATAATATTTTCATTAAAATACAATTTATATTTCCGCGTATAAGTAGTTTAATCAAATTTAAACCGTTTTAGCTTTCCAATAAATAGATTTTGCAAATTGGCATTTGAGATAATATCTTTTAAACGTAAAAATTAGGAAAAATTAATAATCAACTTATAATGAGCAATTTAATTTCACTCCTATTCTACATCATACAGCTACACGCTATATCGCGTAAATTTTCGCTATTTAACGAAATACCATAAACAAAATTAAATACAAATAATTTAAAGCTACTGAAATACAACGAATTAACAATTGGTATGTGGATTGGCCTATTTGTATGGCATGTGGTAACATTTATAAAAGAGATTACCGTATGCATTATCATTTTAATAATAAAATCTAAAGAAATGTCAAAAAAAGTAGCACAGCAATTAGTAGAAATGTTAGTAAACGCCGGTATAAAACGAGTTTATGCCGTAACCGGAGATAGTCTTAATGAGCTTAATGATGCCGTTAGACAATCGCCTGATATTAAATGGATACATGTTAGAAATGAAGAGGCAGGCGCATTTGCAGCAGCAGCTGATGCAGAACTTACCGGTCTTGCCTGCTGTGCCGGCAGCAGCGGTCCCGGACATGTTCACTTAATCAACGGCCTTTACGATGCACACCGATCAGGCGCATCCGTTTTAGCAATAGCATCGACCTGTGCAACAACAGAATTTGGCAGTGATTTCTTTCAGGAAACAAATACGATCAAACTTTTTGATGACTGCAGTCATTATAATCAAATAGCCGCCACGCCTGCACAGCTACCACGAATGACACAAGCAGCCATTCAGCATGCCATTCATAGAAAGGGAGTAGCTGTTTTAGGATTTCCAGGAGACGTTAGTGCTATGGAAGCCGTAGAAAACCATTCATCCAGTGTAAACTATTTTTCCAAAGCAATCATATCACCTTCATTAACAGAATTGGAAGCCCTGGCTGAGCTGATCAATGGCCAGCGAAAAGTTTGTATATTTTGTGGAATAGGCGCTGCAGATGCACATGACGAAATTGTCCAGCTAGCTGCCTTGCTCAAAGCGCCCGTGGGCTATTCATTCCGTGGTAAAATGAGCATTCAGCATAATAATCCTTATGAAGTAGGTATGACCGGATTACTTGGCCTTCCATCTGCTTATCACAGTATGCACGAAAGTGATATCGTTATTTTACTGGGAACTGATTTCCCTTATGTTCCATTTATCCCACAGGATAAAATATTGGTACAAATAGATACCAAACCCGAAAGGCTGGGAAGAAGGGCTAAGCTTAAAATGGGACTTCACGGAGATATTAAAACTTCTGTAACTGCTTTAATTCCTCTTTTAAAAGAAAAAACAGACGATAGTTTTTTAAAAGCTCAGCTACATATTTACGAAAAGGTAAAAGAACATTTAAATATTTATGTAGAAGATAAGGGTAAAAAAGATGCAATACATCCAGAAGCTGTAGCCTTTGAACTGGATAAATTAGCCACTGACAACGCCATTTTTACTGTTGATACAGGTATGTGCTGTGTTTGGGGTTCACGTTACATTAAAGCTACGGGTAAAAGAAATTTACTAGGATCTTTTATTCACGGATCAATGGCCAATGCAATGCCACATGCAATTGGTGCAGCACTAGCCTGTCCTGAACGACAGGTTGTAGCAATGTGTGGTGATGGAGGTATTTCTATGCTTCTTGGAGACCTGGCCACCATTAAACAATATAAGCTTCCTATTAAGATTATTGTTTTTAACAACCGGTCGCTGGGAATGGTAAAACTGGAAATGGAAGTACAAGGCTTAATGGATAATGAAACTGATATGGTTAATCCAGACTTCGCTCTTGTTGCTGAAGCTATGGGTATTAAAGGAATTACGATCAATGAGCCATCAGAGGTTGAATCAGGATTAAAAGAAGCTTTTTCTTTTAACGGACCAGTGCTGGTAAATGTTATGACAGATCCTAATGCATTGGCCATGCCACCAGAAATCGAGCTTAACATGATGAAAGGAATGGCCATTTCGATGACCAAACTGATGCTTGGCGGTAAAGGTGAAGAGCTTTTGGAAACCGTGAAGTCAAACTATAAGCATCTGAAAGATCTAATTGATTAGTGATAGGTCCAGGTGATCTAAAAAGCTAATTCATCAATCAATATAAAAACGATATCTATGGAAAATGATCTAACTACTATAACACCAAATAAATCCAAGGAAAGGGCATTTATCATTGCCTGGGTATTCGGCCTAATTTTCTACTTCCTCGAATATGTGATCAGATCATCTCCGGCAGTAATGATTGCTCAATTATCAGGAGCTTTTGGAGTTAATGCACTGGGTGTAAGTTCCATTCTGGGAACTTACTACTATACATATTCCATAACCAGTTTAATTGCCGGAGTTGCCCTCGACAGGTTTGGGGCAAAGGCTCCAATTTCCGTTGGTATAGGTATCCTAGCTATTGGATGTATTTTGTTTTCTATTCCCAATATTGCGACAGGAGATACAGGCCGTATGTTGCAGGGAGCCGGATCTGCCTTTGCATTTACCGGTTGTGTATACCTCGCATCACATGGTTTTGCTGCCCGCAATATTGCTACTGCTATAGGATTAACACAATGCGTAGGTATGCTGGGCGGATCTGCCGGCCAGTTTGTAGTTGGTCCATTAATGCATGGAGGTTTACCGGTTAATACATTCTGGATCGGTATCGGCATAATTTGCGGAATAGTTTCCCTTTTATTATTCTTCACAACCCCACATGAGGACAAAACTGCAGAACATAATTCATCGGTTCTGGGAATTCTAATTCCTTATAAAATAGTATTTACCAACATCCAGAGTTACTTCAGCGGTATTATTTCAGGCTTACTCTTTGCACCGACAACTATTTTTGCAATGACATGGGGGGTTGCTTTTTTTCAGCAGGACAGGCAATTCAGTTATCAGTCGGCAGTTTTAATCTGTTCTATGGTACCTCTTGGCTGGGTTGTTGGATGTCCGTTAATGGGTTGGATATCCGATAGAATTGGCCGGCGAAAACCGGTGCTGATCATTGGTATTATCATTATGCTCCTCAGCTTCGGACAGCTTGTGTTTTTGCCTGATCTACTTCCGCCAATAGCCTCAATGATTATTTTTGGTACTGCATCAGGTGTGGCAATGATTCCTTATACTATTATTAAGGAAGCCAATCCAGATAATGTAAAAGGAAGTGCTACAGGTGCTATAAATTTCCTCACCTTTAGCGTAACTGCCATTCTTGGTCCTATATTTTCTACCCGCTATGGCAAAACCTTAGCCGTTACCGCAGATCATATTGTCCATTTTAAACAAGCCGGAATATTCTTATTAGCCATTACCACCCTAGCACTTATCGTGAGTATACTCGTAAAAGAAACCGGCTCTGCCTCCAGGCAATTAATTAAAAAATAGATGGTAAGATCGGTACGGCTCACATTCATCAGTATAGTACTGTTATTGTGTATGAACGGGTTAAGCTATGGGCAGGGAGGGTCTCCTGAATATAAAGACGGAATGACGCTAAAACTAGATAGTTCAGGAAAAAAATACATCCGTTTTATCTCTTATGCTACTTTTTGGGCACGTCATTCTGAAGCAAACCCCGGAACAGCGATCAATGGAATAGAAAAAAAGGACTGGTCAGATTTTAGCCTGAGGCAATTCCGTCTCATTACCTATAGCCAGCTTACACCTAGGTATCTCATTCTGGCAGACATTGGCTTAGATAATCAATCCTATTCCAGCGGTGGGGCTGCAGGAGGTGGAAATACAGGTAACGGAGGAGCAAACTTCAGCGGAACATTAGGTAAAAAGCCAGAACTGTATTTACACGATCTTTGGAATGAATATGCTGTATTTCCTGATATGGATCCTATAACCAATAAAAAAAGAAATGCATCCCTGTACATTGGTACAGGTTTGCATTACTGGATGGGGCTGAGCCGCATGACTACTTCAAGCTCTGCAAATTATCTGGCCCTGGATGTACCACTTTTTAACTGGCCGCTAGTTGATCTTTCAGATCAGTTTGCCCGGCAGCTTGGGGTTTATTTTAAAGGGAATATTGGTCCGGTAAGTTACCGATGGGCCATAAATAAGCCTTTTTCTGTAAATTCCACTGCCACAGCTTTCGCCAAAGGAGCACCAGACAGCAGTTATGCAACAGATAATAATGCTACAGGCAAGTTATCAACTACAGGTTATGCAGCATGGCAATTTTTTGAAAGAGAAAACAATCTGCTGCCATATACAACGGGTACTTATGTAGGAACCATGCGTGTATTAAATTTAGGGGCTGGTTATTATCATGCTGGACAAGGAACCGTTACCCAGGCAAATAATACGACTACATCTCCACTCATTCGTCATGATATTACTTTATGGTCGATAGATGCCTTCGCCGATCTTCCCTTTGGGGGTTCCAAAAAAAACTGGGCCTTTACAGGGTATTCTGTATTCTACCATTATGACTTTGGCCCTAATTACCTGCGTAATGGTTCTATCATGAATGAAAATGTTAGTGCTGCTCCGAATTATACCGGTAATTTATCCCAGGGCGGATATGGAAACTCAGCTCCTATAATCGGTACCGGAACTACCTGGTTTACACAAATGGGGTTACTTTTGCCAAAAACATTATTTCATACCAATACGCGCTTTCAGCCCTTTGCTGAATATGCGCTGCAACAGTATGACCGGTATGGAGATGCTAAATTCTGGTACTGGAGTGGCGGAGGAAACATCTTTCTTGATGGACATCATGCCCGGCTAACATTTAAGTACCAAACAAGGCCCATTGTAATGAATGACAGACAAAAATCCTTAAAGGGAACCTTCGTTGTGGCAACGCAGGTAAACCTTTAAGACTTCCAGTCATTCAATAAACGCCTTACTACAATTATTTCGCCCAGGTGATAGGAAGTATGATCAGCGAGCTGTAATGCTTCCTTTAAAAGACTTTGTCCTTCACCGTAAGAAAAGGGCTTATACAGATCATTTTCTTCTTCCTTTAACAGGTTAAGAAAAGCCTCTCTATCCGTGCAGATAGCTTTCAATGTGTTTTCCCATTTTTCTTTACTTATTTCTTCACCAACAGCGGGCCAGTATTCGTCAGGCCATTTCGGCGACTGATGACCCGGACCTTTAGAAAATTCTAAGATATCCCACTGGGTAATTCGTATATGTTCTGTAAGCTGCCAAACACTATAAGGTAAATTATCTGGAATTTTAGTCAGCAGTTCCATTGGTACTCCTTTTACTGTATCCTCAAAAGAGGCATGTGCAGTTCCATGGTCAATCAGGCTAACCAATTCATCCACAATAATTTTTCTGTTCTCTTTACTCATATCATTAAAACAACCTAATTTATATATTGTGTTATAAAAGCTCTTAAATTCTTCCGTATAATTTCACCATTGATCGCAGCCTTTTTTCAGTACTCTTACCTGGCTGTTCTTTCATCCTCCATGTCCAGTTTCCCTTTATAGACCCTGGTTCATTTATCCTTGATGAACCGCTTAAGCCTATAATATCCTGCAAAGGCAGAATAACAATCTTTGCTACCGAAGCATAGGCTATTTTTGAAAGTATAAGATGTACATTCTTTTTCTTTACCTCTTTCCCGGCATATAAATTTAGATTCTTTCGCTCCGTTTGCTTTGCCTCCTTTTCGTACCAGCCTACACTGGTATTATTATCGTGTGTCCCGGTATATACAATAAAATTATCCGTCTTAAAATTATGGGGAATATAATCTGAATTCCCAATGTCTTTTCCAAAGGCAAACTGAAGTACTTTCATTCCTGCAAGATTAAATTCATCACGCAGCTGATAAACATCGTCGTTAATTTCCCCCAAATCTTCTGCGATAAAAGGAAGGCCAGGAAATGCTTCTTTTAATACCTCAAAAAAATCTGCTCCGGGTCCTGCTTTCCAGGTTCCATGAATTGCAGTAACTTCTCCTGCCGGTACTTCCCAATAATCAGCAAATGCACGGAAATGATCCAGGCGTAATAGATCATACATCTTCATATTTTTCCTGATCCTATCCATCCACCATTCATACTGATGGTCTTTTAGTTTGTCCCATTGATAAACCGGCATCCCCCACAACTGACCATCAGCATTAAAATAATCCGGCGGCACTCCAGCTACACCAATCAGATTTCCTTCTTTATCCAGGCTAAATAGTTCCCTGTTCGACCAAACATCTGCAGAATCATAACCTACATAAAAAGGAAGATCCCCATATAACTTTACTCCTGCAACAGCTGAGTAGGTCTTTAATTCTAACCATTGTTTAAAGAAGATAAACTGTTTCCATTTCACTTTCCGCAGTCTTTCTGCATGTAAGCCAGCAAACTCCAATAAAGCTGCTTCCACATGATTCCTATAGGGAAGATCCCATTTGTACCATGGTGCATCTTTCTGCTGTTCTTTCAGTACTGTAAACAATGCAAAATCATCCAGCCATTTTGATTCCTGCGTACAAAATGCATCAAATAATCCCGACAAAGACGCTCCTTCTTTATTGTTAAAATTTTCATAAGCTTTATTAAGCAGCTTACCTTTTAAAACAGCGGCCTTCTGATAATCAAGCTCTTCTTTAACCGGAAGCCTGTGCTTTTTCACTTCTTCATCTTCTAGAAGACCATATTTCACCAGTACATCCGGACTAATCAACAGGGAATTCCCTGCCATGGCCGAAACAGAGCTATATGGAGAAAATGCCTGATCAGCTCCAATAGGATTTACTGGCAGCAGCTGCCAGTATTTTTGTCCTGCATGGAATAAAAAATCTATAAATTTTTCTGCCTCAGGGCCAAGATCTCCAATGCCATATGGAGATGGCAATGAAGTAACTGGCATTAAAACACCAGCACCTCTTACCTGCTCTGTCCACTCAAAGGACATCAGTCCAAGAGGCAATTGATCAAATACATCAGCTACGCAAAGCAATTGCTCATTCAGAATACCTGTTTCTCCACTTAAAAAATTCTTATAATGAAAGGAGCCTGCAAAAGGGACTTTAATGAAAGTATCCTTCCAGTCAAACGCTGTTAAATCCAGTTCTTTTTCTTCAGCTAACTGTATCAGGTGCAGCGGAATTACAGTTAGCAGCCATTTTTTTTCAGCTTTCCTTGCAAAAGCAAGCAGATGCCCCGCATGTTTTCCCTTAATTTTTAGAGGAATATATGCTGCCTGTTCAGAAAATTGCGATTGCATACTAATCTCCTGCTTTAGTTTAAGTAACAGGCTAAGTTTGATCTTCCCATTGTATCGCTCTTCCCAATAGTTTTTTCGCTGATCAGCCTCCTCTTTAATTTCCGTTAGCCATTCATTCCGCAGCTTATAATCCACAGGCCTGCGGTTATCAGGATCAACCAGGCTCAAATCCCAAAGCTCTGTTCCCTGATAAACATCAGGCACTCCGGGACAGGTAAATTTCAGAATGAGCTGGCTCAATGAATTTAATATTCCAAAATCAGCGATCCTGCGAAAAAACGGAATAAAGCTTTCCCAAAAATCCGATGGCTTCTTCAACAGCTCCTCTACAAAATCTTTAATCATCTGCTCATAAACAGTATCAGGTTCTGCCCAGTCAGAATTAACCTTCCCTTCTCTCAACGCTTTCTCCAGATAAGCCTGTAAACGTTCCTTATAGTTGTCTTCAGGCATACCTGGCATAGGGTAGCTGCCAACTAATGTCTGATAAATAAAATATTCATCATTAGGGTCTATCCCGCCAGAAATACCCGCATTGGTTCTTCTCCATTCCTTTACTTTAGCAATCCATTCTTTGGGAAGATCTGTTAGAATATTTAGCCTTGCCCGTACATCCTCTCCTCTTTTTGTATCATGAGTAGATGTCCCGTTTAAAGACAGGCTCCAATTTTCCTGTCTTACATTCATCTGTTCGTGAAAAACTTTTTCACTTACACCAAAAGCATCAGGTGCATCTCCTACCTCGTTATGGCCAATAAACCGATTATAGGTATACATCAATGTATCTTCCACTCCTTTTGCCATTAAAGGACCACTAAACTGCATCAAACGCAGGTAGAAATCTGTTGCCCTCAGGTTATAATCTTCATCCCCAAGTTTAGGATTATCCAATAATACCTGATGTAAAATTGCGGCAGCTTCACCAAGGGGTTTAATTTCTGCAACTTCTTTCAGTAATGCTTTTATTCCTTTATGATCATCTCCAGATAGCGGCAACTGCTCTCCATAAAAACGGTAAACAGGGCAGCAGATCAACATCTGACCAATAGCCTCTTTCAGCACACCTGGTTTTAATGCATATAGTTTCTCCTGATCTGTTAAATGCAGACTGGTAAAAAGTTCACATAAATTATCCAGTTCACCAGCCATGTAACCACTTAAAATACTTGCTTTTTTTTCAGCTATCTGTGTGCTTATACTTGTTTTGTCACCGATGATCTCTTCATAATATCTTGTAAAATCTTTTTGAGCAGTCTTATCAGTAAATAAGTTATTTGCCTGTGCTAAAAAATCATAACCAGTATTTCCCTGGATAGGCCATCCAACAGGAATTTCTTCCTCTTTCTCCAGTATTTTCTCAACGATGATATAGGTTTCATCTCCGGCCAAATCGCGCAAGCGATCCAGATAAGTTTCCGGATCATACAAACCATCAATGTGGTCTACCCGAAGGCCCTGAAATACATTCTCTTCCAATAATGTTTTAATCAGCTGATGGTAAACTGTAAATACTTGTCCCTTTTGGATATTCAGACAGATCAAGCTGTTTACTGTAAAAAATCTCCGGTAATTGATCCTTTCATTGGTTTCTTTCCAGTGACAGGGCCTGTAATATTGTAAAGCAATAGCTTCCTCCACCGGCATATTTACATTCATGACCTGATCATTAACTGGCCATTCTGTTTCAAAATATTTCAATTTTATTTTCCCGTTCGCGCTAACCAGTTTCAATTCTCCTTTTGTTACAGCTTCGGCTACCGTACTACCCAAAAAAGGAACCATTAGCGGTGTCTTTTTATCGCCAGACCAATTGATATCAAAAAATTCAGCATAGACTGATTCCTGCCCTTTTTCCAGCACATCCATCAGCCAAATATTATTAGGATGGAAAGCCATATGATTGGGTACAATATCCTGAATCCAGCTGATACCTAAATTAGTCAGCTTTTTAGAAATAATCCTTAATTCTTCAATAGTACCTATTTCCGGATTTATTCGGTGAGGGTTTACGGTATCATATCCATGCATACTTCCAGGACTTGCCTCCAAAATAGGAGAAGCATAAACAGTATTTATACCTAATTTATCCAGGTAAGGGATAATGAGATCAAAATCCTTAAAGGTAAACCCTGCATGGAACTGGATACGGTAAGTAGAGAATGGATCAAGCATATTTATTGGTATAAATTAAAATTGATTGGGGTTGAAGGGGCAGAATTTGAAGTGCATCTACAGATGATGGCGCTACAGCAGGTCCATTCCATTTAGGATCAGCAGAATCAAGAATTTTTTTCCAGTGTGGCTTATCATCAGGAATGGTTATGTCCTGCACCTTAACAGAAAAATTCATCAGGCATAAAACCTGCACTTCCTGTTCCCAACGTCTTAAGGTAATACAATTGGTTTTTGTATTGGAAGAGATGATGAGCTGATTGCGGTTATTATTGTGTAAACAGGCATATTGTTTCCGCAGGGCAATCATTGCCTTATAAAATTCCAGCATTTGCCGGTGGCCTTCTTCCTGTAATGAGGACCAGGATAACTTAGATTTTAGAAAGGTATCTTCCGACTGCGGGTCTGGCGCTTCCCCGCTGGCATGAAAAGCTGCAAACTCGGCTTTACGGCCTTTTTGTACAGCTTCAATTAAATCCGGATCACCATGACTGGTAAAGAATAAAAACGGATGGGTCTCTCCCCATTCTTCCCCCATAAACAACATTGGCAAAAAAGGACTGCATAAAACTGCCCCCGCCATTAGTTTCTGCATTTCATAATTGACTAATGCACTTGTCCGCTCGCCAAGCATACGGTTACCTACCTGATCGTGGTTCTGTGAAAAAACTATAAACTGGCTGCCTGCATTACCTTCCGCTTTGCCGCCAAATGTTCTTAACCGCTCGGCAGAATATATGCCATTGTATACATAAGCGTCCCTGTAGGCTTTCTCCAGATGATTAATTCCATTAAAATCAGCGTAATAACCTGTAAGAGGCTCTCCGGCAGTAACGCGCAAAGCATGATGAAATTCATCTATCCACTGCGCATCCATTCCATAGCCTTTTTGAGCTTCCGGGTTTATAAATTTATTATCGTTCAGATCAGACTCTATAATCAGGTAATGCTTACGTTTTGTAGCTTCCATCAATTGGTCAACCTCCTGTCTCATCTCCAGCAACAGATGTTTTACCCCAAAATCTTTAATGGCATGTACTGCATCCAAACGGAGGGCATCAAAATGGAAGTCCCTAAACCACATGAGTACATTTTCTATAAAGTAACTGCGCACACCGTCAGACCATGCATCGTCATAATTGACTGCGCTTCCCCAGGGTGTGCGGTATTTTTCTGTAAAATATGGGCCAGATAAAGCGAAATAATTACCTTCCGGACCAATATGGTTATACACCACATCTAATATGATGGCTAACCCTTTTTCATGACAGGCATTAACCAGCGCTTGCAGGCCAGCGGCACCGCCATAAGAAAATTGAACTGCAAAAGGGAAAACACCATCATACCCCCAATTGCGCTCACCAGGAAATTGGGATACAGGCATCACTTCTATCGCTGTAATGCCCAACTCCAGGAGGTAATCAAGTTTACCTATGATACCTTCAAAAGTACCTTCCTGGGTGAATGTTCCAGTATGCAATTCATATAACAGGTAAGTTTCAAGTGAAGGAGCCTTCCAATTGGAATCCGTCCACTTAAAAGTATTCAAGTCATATGCCTGAGAAGGCCCGTGCACACCTTCAGGCTGCAGTAAACTTGCTGGATCTGGTACGCTTTCTCCGTCAATAATAAAATTATAAATATTTTCTGGCTGCAAAGCTTCTGTTTCCAGTTCCCAATAGCCAAACTCTTTTTCTTCTAGTGGAAATATTCCATGTTCCACTTTCAGTTCAACACTTTTTGCTCCTGGTGCCCAAAATCTGATTACTGCAGCCTGAGCATTGTTAAAATTTACGCCTATATTTCTTTTTAACCGGTTTATCATACTCATTATTATTTATGACATGCTTTAATAAAACAATAGATCTGCCCTCTACCCTAATGGAATCACTGGTAAAGTGCCTTGTGGGCTCTTCATTGATATCCTGTATAGCTGTATCCAATACTTTTACCCATTCCCTTCCGTAACGTTCGTTGGGCAGCTGGTAATCCAGATGTGCATCATGCGCATTAAACATGAGATAAAAACTATCATCAGTAATCTTTTCGCCAACCGGACCAATACTTCTTAAGCCCTGTCCATTCAAATAGATAGCCAGAGACTTGGCAAAGTCTTCATTCCAGTTATGTTCTGCCATCTCTGTACCTTCAGGAAGAAACCAGGCCACATCCTCCAACCCTACACCTTTGATCGGCACCCCCTGAAACCATCTACGCCTGCAAAAAACAGGATGCCGCTTACGTAAATGGATCAGCTGCTGCGTAAAATTGAAAAGTTCTTTATCAGCACCCGGCCAGTTGAGCCAGGAGATCTCATTATCCTGGCAGTAAGCATTATTATTACCATTTTGCGTACGTCCAAATTCATCTCCGGCTACCAGCATTGGCACACCCTGTGAAAGGAAAAGAGTAGTGAGTAAATTGCGTTTCTGCCGGGAGCGGGTTACATTAATTTCCAGATCATCCGTTTCCCCCTCTGTTCCATAATTATAAGATCCATTGTGCTGTTCTCCATCCTGGTTATTCTCTCCATTTGCTTCGTTATGTTTCTCATTATAGGTAACAAGGTCATGCAAGGTAAATCCATCATGTGCAGTTATAAAGTTTACACTGGCTGTTGGGCTCCTCATATCATCCTGATACAGGTCTGGACTGCCGGTAAAGCGCTGAGCAAAATCTCCCAGCATACTATTTGCCCCTCTCCAGTAATCACGGATACAATCTCTGTATTTCCCATTCCATTCTGCCCATTCTGGAGGAAAGTTCCCAACCTGATAACCACCTTCGCCTATATCCCAGGGTTCAGCGATCAGTTTTACCTGTGAAATGAGCGGATCCTGATGGATAATATCAAAAAAAGCACTTAACTTATTTACACTATGTAATTCTCTGGCCAATGCCGGAGCAAGATCAAAACGAAAACCATCTACATGCATATCGGTGATCCAATAACGCAAACTGTCCATAAACAGTCGCAATACATTTGGAAGATTGGCATTTAGGGTGTTTCCAGTACCGGTATAATCCATATAATACCGCTGATTTTCTGTCAGCCTGTAATAAGAAGCATTATCCACTCCTTTAAAAGATAATGTTGGCCCCAGATGGTTACCCTCAGCGGTGTGGTTATATACCACATCCAAAATAACCTCTATTCCTGCTTTATGCATGGCCTTCACCATGTCTTTAAATTCTCTTACCTGTGCACCTCTATCTGTATTGCTGGCATACCTGATATCCGGAGCAAAAAAACCGATCGTATTGTAGCCCCAGTAATTACTTAGTCCCTGCTCCACCAGATGTCTGTCATTTACAAATTGATGTACAGGCATTAGCTCTATGGCAGTAATTCCTAATTCCCGCAGATAATTTAGAGTAATTGGATGGGCAAGCCCGGCATAAGTGCCTCTAATCTCTTCAGGGATATCAGGATGCTGTTTAGTAAAACCTTTTACGTGCATTTCATAAATAATCGACTCATGATAAGGAATATCAAGCGGCATATCGCCTTCCCAATCAAAAGCCTGATCAATCACTACAGATTTTGGCATAAATGGGGCACTATTTTCTTCACTAAAGCTAAGGTCTCCCAGTTCAGAACCCATCACATATCCAAATACAGCATCATGCCATCCTATTACGCCTGCAATAGCTTTTGCATAAGGATCAATTAATAATTTATTAACGTTATAACGGTTCCCATTCTCGGGATCAAAAGGGCCATGAACACGGTATCCGTACAGTTGTCCGGGTTCTAATCCAAGGATATAGCCATGCCAGATATGATGGGTACGTTCAGAAAATTTTACTTTAAGGGATTCTGCTCCATCTGTCTCTTCATTGAAAAGACAAAGTTCTACCGCTGTAGCATGGTCAGCATAAATAGCAAAATTAACACCTTTACCATCCCATACTGAACCTAGGGGATAAGGGGTACCGGGGTATACTATCATGTTCTCCATTAGTTATATCAATAACTTTTGGGGAGAAATGTTTTAATAATTTTTTTTTAGATGCATACTAAAATGCTGTAAAAAAACGGATATCATTTCTGACACCCGTTTTCGCATTTTTCATAGGTTTTTTAGATAGATAGTCTTGCAACAGCTTTATTACTCATTTGTTTCATTTTATTTACCAAAAGCTTTCTTCAGCTGATCTGCAGCGTAAGCCTGTGCTTCTTTTGCCTCCGGAACAACCGCAGCCATTCCAAAGAATTCATGGGTTACCCCGTTATAATTTTTACTATCCACAGTTACACCAGCTGCTTTCATTTTATCTGCAAGCATCATACCATCACTGTTCAAAGGATCAATCTCATCAGTAATAATCGTAGTTGGAGGCAAATCTTTCAAATTTGCATTTATCAAAGAAATTCTCGGGTCTTTAGCTTCAGCCATATTGTTTACATATTTAGCAGTAAACCAGGCCATCATTGCTTTGTTTAGCGGGTGTGCATCAGCATAAGCTACATAAGATTTTGTAGTCATATCTGTCTGGGCAATTGGATAAACCAATACTTCATGCAAAGGAACCATGATCTTCTTATCTCTTGCCATGATGCTCACATTAGCAGCAAGATTACCACCAGCACTTTCACCTAATACCGCTATCATTTTAGGATCTGCATTTATAGAAGCTGCATTTTTCAGTACCCACTCATAAGCGGCAAAAGAGTCGTTATGTGCTATTGGGAATTTATGTTCTGGTGCTAAACGGTAGGCTACTGATACCACTACAGCGCCAACCTGCTCTGCCAACCCTTGTGCAGAAGCATTATATACATTGATATTAGCGATTACAAACCCACCACCATGATAATATACAATTACCGGAAATGGACCTTTACCCGCTTTAGGCGTATAAATTTTTAGATGTATTGTTCCGCCGCTTACAGGAATATCTTTACCGGTAGTATCAACACCTGGCGCCGGCAAAGTAATTTTATTTTCTTTGATCAAATCCATTACCGCATCTGTAGGGGTATGATTTTTTCTTGCATCTATTGCACTTAAACTCTCAATTGGTTTATCCCCATAGCTCATCAGTTTTTCTATTACAGCCTGCATTTCAGGATGCATGGTCTTACCCCATGCTGGAGCAGTGCCCGTAGGTTTAATGGCAATCATTGCTGTCATTTTAGTAGAATCGGTAGTGGTAGAGGAACTGTCAGCAGTAACAGTTTGAGCAGCATGATTGCCACAGGAAGCAAGCAAAACAGCCCCCGCAAGCAGTGTGAGCTTAGAAGTAATTAAAATGATTTTCATAGATAGATGTATTTTGTAATATCCTGAGGAACAAAGGTTTTTATAATATGTTTTTCAGCACTCCTTTCGGAAGTGCTAATTTAATTTCTATATTCTTATCTCATTGCTGTTTAATTTGATACAGCTAAAAGTGTTAATTTTCGAAATTCCAGACCTTAGGCCAAACACTTCAAAAAAAAAAGTGTTACAATTCCTGTCTTCACAATAACATCATTACCATGAAAGAAAAAAAGAAAATCAGCCCATTGGAAAATGACAAGATCAGTAAACTCACTTCTGATAAAGAAAATGGTAGTGGTGAATTGCTCACTACCAACCAGGGATTAAAAGTTAACGATAACCAGAACTCTTTAAAAGCTGGTGAAAGGGGAGCTACTCTTCTGGAGGATTTTATCCTGAGAGAAAAGATCACTCACTTTGATCATGAGCGAATCCCCGAAAGAATTGTACATGCAAGAGGTTCTGGTGCACATGGAGTTTTCGAATTATATGAATCACAGGCAGAATTCACCAAAGCCGGATTTCTAAATGATACTGCCATAAAAACACCTGTTTTTGTACGATTTTCTACGGTAGCAGGTTCCAGGGGATCTGCCGATCTTGCCCGTGACGTACGTGGTTTTGCAGTTAAGTTCTATACTCAGGAAGGAAACTATGACCTTGTTGGAAACAATATGCCTGTATTTTTTATCCAGGATGCCATTAAATTTCCTGACCTGATCCATGCAGTAAAACCAGAACCACATAATGAAATACCACAGGCGGCTTCTGCACATGATACCTTTTGGGATTTTATATCCTTAATGCCAGAATCTGCACATATGATCATGTGGGCAATGTCTGACAGAGCTATACCACGCAGTTACCGTATGATGGAAGGATTTGGTGTACATACTTTCAGGCTGATCAATGCGGAAGGAAAATCAAGCTTTGTAAAATTCCACTGGAAACCATTATTAGGGGTTCATTCAGTAGCATGGGATGAAGCAAAAAAAATAAATGGTAATGATCCAGATTTCCACAGAAGAGATCTGTGGGACGCGATTGAAAGCGGGGCTTTCCCAGAATGGGAATTTGGTATGCAGATTATTGCCGAAGAAGACGAACACAAATTTGACTTCGATATCTTAGATCCTACAAAGCTTATTCCAGAGGAACTGGTTCCTGTAAAAAGGATAGGTAAACTCACCCTTAACAGAAATCCCGATAATTTCTTTGCAGAAACTGAACAGGTAGCCTTTCACCTTGGTCATATCGTTCCTGGAATTGACTTTACAAATGACCCGCTATTACAGGGCCGTTTGTTTTCTTATACTGATACCCAACTATCCAGGTTAGGCAGTCCAAATTTTCATGAGATCCCAATTAACAGACCTGTAGTAGCCGTTCATAACAATCAGCGAGACGGGCATATGCGCCAAACTATCAATACCAGTCGCACAAGCTATGAACCAAACAGTATTTCGGCCAATTATCCTAAGCAGGCTACAATTGCCGAAGGAGGATTTAATTCCTACCAGGAAAGGATAGATGCCAGAAAAATCCGCGACCGCAGCGAAAGCTTTTTTGATCACTTTAGCCAGGCTACTTTATTTTTCAATAGCCAGTCAGAGCCTGAAAAAAACCATTTAGTAGATGCCCTGCGTTTTGAACTGGGGAAAGTAGATCGTGAAGAGATTCGTAAGAGAATGGTAGGTATCCTTACACAGATCGATGCCTCACTGGCTCAAAGAGTAGCAGAAGGTCTGGGTCTTGACGTTCCAGCAGAGCCAGAACGTCCTATAAACCATGGTGTTCCTGCAGACGCCGATAAAGAGAAATATGAATCTAAAATTATTAAGCCTGTAAAAAATATACTAAAGGCATCAGCAGCTTTAAGTATGGCCAATACTATTAAAGATACTGTGAAAACCCGTATGATCGCTATTCTGGCAACAGATGGCGTAAATTCGAATCAGCTTAATGCCCTTAAAAAAGATTTAGTGGCCGAAGGTGCTGTGCCTAAGATTATTGCTACCCACAATGGATACATCAAAAATGACAAGGGCATTGCCGAAAAGGCAGACTTCACTTTTCTTACTGCAGCATCTGTACTGTTCGATGCAGTATATATTCCCGGCGGTGCAACAAGTGTGAATTCATTATTAGCAGATGCAGATGCTATTCATTTTGTTACGGAGGCCTTTAAACATTGTAAAGCAATTGGCGCCAGCGGCGAAGGTGCAGATTTGTTAAAAGCAGCCATTATTCCAATTAACGAAGATGAACAGGGACCTGCAGGAGTAATTGTAAATGGTAAACCTGCAGACTTTATTGCTGCCGTTGCCGGCCATCGTTTTTGGGAAAGAGAGAAAAAACCAGATGTACCCGCTTAACTAATCTTATGGAAATTGAACCCTTAATCATCAATGCAGCCAGAACAGGTGATATCCCCTTTCTGAAAGTTGTAATTGCTTCTGATACCAATGTAAATTTCAATGATGAAAAAGGGTATACCCCTTTAATTATTGCCTGTTACAACAACCAGCTGGAAGCTGCTAAATATTTGCTACAAGCAGGAGCAAATGTGAATGCAGCTGATATAGGCGGCAATACCGCATTAATGGGCGTATGCTTTAAAGGATATGTAGAAATAGCCAGGTTTCTGATAGAAAATGGTGCTGACCTGGACATGCAGCATGGAAATGGAGGAACAGCCCTTATGTTTGCCACAATGTTTGGTAGAAATGATTTGGTAAGGGTTCTCCTCGAAAAGGGAGCCGATCCAAATATCACTGAATTCAGGGGCTTAACGGCGCTTGATCTTGCGATACAGCAGGGAAACAGGGAAGCGACTGATCTTCTGGAACTTCAAACATAACTAGCGTCAGATTGTTACCATTATAATTAATACCTTCCTGTAGAATTATCTTCTTCAGGAAGGGTATGAAATTTGATCAATCATACATCTACATGGCACATTTAGAAGTTCAACCCAAAAAGAATAAAGGCTGGTTTGGCTGGTTAGTTGCGATAATAGCAATTGGACTGGTCTTATTTTATTTCATCAGCGATAAAATATAATTAGATATGGAACGGAGAGAGAGCGAACATCAGATAAAAAATCTTAAAGAATTAAGCAGCAGTGATTTTGAAATCAAAGACGGACAGTCTAATATTATTAGCTGGAAAGTAGTGAATTCTGCCGATCAGTATATAGGTATTGTTGCTGAACTCCTTTTTGACGAAGAAGAGCAAAAAGTACGTTATCTGGTACTCGATCTTGGAGGTAACATATGGAATATTGAAGAAAGGCAGGTACTGATACCAATAGGTGTTGCAGAGCTTGATGCAGTGCATGATCATGTGATTCTTCCTAACATCAACGCACAGCAAATTACTGTACTTCCAGATTATCATAAAGACAATGCAGTCATCGCTACCAATGCTGAGCTCTATGGTCATCAGGATTTTGATGAGTCTAATCTCTATTTAAGAAGACAAAGTAATAGTTACGATGATCGTGTCCCTTTCCAGGTAATTACCAGAATCTATCAGGAAGAGAATGAAGCGGAAAATGCATTTGCTATGCTATTGGAAAACGGCTTTTTGGAAAAGGATATTAAAGTTACTCCCTATAATCCGTTAAACAGCATAACTGATATGCAGGGAAATACCAATACTGAATTTATTGGTGATGGCTCCAGGGATGAATATATACTCAGTATTGCTGCAAACTCTAATAGGGAAGCTAAACTAGTTTACCAATTATTGGGTCCTGAAAACGTATAATGCTAGAATCGTTAAACTTACTAACATTGATAGGTATGGCAAGGTGTTTGCCTATTGCTATGCTATATAGCTACCAAATATCAGCACATGTCACATCAACTGAATAATAACATGATAAAAAACTCGGATATTAGCGCTCTTGCGGCCAATTTTCGGGAATATATTGCCCGTAATAAAACAGAAGAAGAGAGGGACCAGCTGATAGAGGATTTAACCTCCAGAAATCAGGACCTAAGTCAATTTGCTTATATCACTTCTCATAACTTAAGAGCTCCATTATCAAACCTGATCGGGTTAATAGACATTTTAAATTATGACCTGTTAGATGAATATAATAAAACCATTGTTGACATGTTCCGGGATTCAGCGAACAAGTTAAATGAAACCATCTACGATCTTACGCAGATGCTTAGCTTAAAGACAAATAAAAATATTAAAGTTGAAAAAGTAAGCGTTTCCAGGATATTCAAGAAAGTATGCAATTCATTCACCAAGCAAATACACACAATGGGAATATTTTTGCACACCGACTTTAAATGTGAACTGATCCCTTTTAATAAAAGTTACCTGGAAAGTGTACTGATGAACTTAATGTCTAATTCCGTCAAATATTGTGCAGAAAATCGTCCGCTTAGAATCGAAGTAACTACTAAGCTTGATGAAAAAGGGAATATAATCTTAACCTTTGCAGACAATGGAATGGGTATTGACCTGTTAAAACACAAGGATAGGATATTTGGATTAAATGAGCGTTTTCACAGTCACGTTAATGGAAGTGGTGTAGGTTTATTCATCACTAAAACACAGATTACCTCTCTGGGTGGCGAAATTTCTGTAGAAAGTGAAGTAGATAAAGGCTCCAAGTTCACGATTACGATTAAGAATGAACCCGTTGCCGTGTAACATTAACATGTGTCTTTTCCTTAGATAGATTAATTAGTTTTATGCATAGTTTTGGTTACACTTTAACTCCAAGGCCATGAAAAAGAAACTACTTAATATTGCAGCATTAATAGCCCTGTTTACCTCATTCAACTTAAAGGCAAATGCCCAGGCAGTTTCCAGTAATATTAATCTAACACTTATTTTGTCTGATGCCTATTCAATTGTTTTAGGACCTACACCTGATGTTACTTTTACCTATGCTACTGCAGCTGACTACGCAGCAGCTAAAACTCAGACTAAAACAGGCCAGTTTACGGTAATCAGCAATAAGCCCTATAGTGTAGCTGTTAAAGCGAATGCAGCATTTAACACAATTTCTACTACAACCCCACCTTTAAGTGCTGTTCATGTGAATGTTGATCCATCTACTGTAACAGGAGCTGCTTATACAAATGTTGCTTTAAGTCTGGCCAATCAGACTATTGCTTCGGCAGCCAGCCCAACAATTGGTACAGCTTATAATATTGTTTATAGTATCCCTACTGCGGCACCATTATTGGCTATGTCAGCAGGTACCTATACTACCACCATGGTTTACACGGTTACCCAACCATAAACCGTTGGAATGAAATTTATAACTATTACTCTATTTACCTTATGCCTTGTCTCCCTGCTCTTACACACAGCGGCGGGACAGGGCTTTTCAGTTTCTCCTTCGCGAATTACTTTTAGCGGCAATCCTGGTGAAACCGTTACGCAAACCATAACTTTCAGCAACAGTTCCCCAACCTCGCTTTCATTTGTAAACAGGATACAGGACTGGGAAAGAGATTCGACAGGTAGAAAAGTTTATTATGATAGTAATACGCGAGCTTTATCAAATGCAGGATGGATTAACCTATCATCTAATACGACTACCCTTAAAGCCGGTGAGACTAAACAGGTAATAGTTTCCATGACTATTCCTGCAGCTACAAATAAGCTCACCCACAGTATCATTTTCTTTACCCAGGTAAAAGATCAGCAGCCCAAAGAAATACAAGGGATATCTCTTGGTATTAATGTACTGATGGAAGTAGGCGTACAGGTTTATTATATTCCTAAAGGGCTAAATTCCGGGGAACTGAAATTTCTGGCCTTTGATGATCATGGAACGGTGGATAAAGATGGAAAGAAGTTCCGCCAGGTTGCCTTAAGAATACAGAATACAGGATCGGTAAATAAAGATGCCTATGTGCGTTTTGAACTCACCAATAAAGAAACAGGCGAAGAAGTAAAAATTGAACCGCAAATTATTGCTATGCTGCCCGAAGCCACCCAATGGGTTAACATAGATTTGCCGGTTAGCCTTAAAGGTACTTTCTTAGCGGTAGCAATGCTCGATGCCGGATCCACTTATGACCTTAAAGTTGCAGAAAAAGAGATTATATATCGCCCTTAATATTCTAATCAGCTTTTTAACAGCTCTGGATAGTTATGCCCAGGCGCCAACCATTAACATTCCGCCAGCTAACATTAATGCCCAGACCAACTTCCTTACCAGTAATTTTGCAAGCGGAAGTTTTCCCGCTGTTGCGCTTTTAACTATAGCAACACTCAAGGCTACCACAGCAGGTTTTATCGCTTCCAGCCCTTCCGGGAATACGGCAATACCTTTAGGTGTAATGCTATATAAGGTGAATAGCGTGAGTGGAACGCCACAGCCATCTGATCCAACCATTACGCTTAGCAGTACCGCTCAAAATATCCATGGTGTTCTACTCAGTATAAATTCAACTGCTGTAACATCAGATTACACTGTTGTTACCTCAGGTACCGCCTGGCTGGCCGGTACTTACGCCGCCACTCTGGGTTATCAAAATGTATCACCTGCCACGCCAACTCTAACATTAGTTGTTCCCGGCTATAT
>Ga0233344_1000007_pt1 | contig 48868 bp, 53 predicted proteins | sample GEONDECOMP281_FD_180697 | JGI IMG/M metagenome (GOLD analysis project Ga0233344, IMG submission 180697) | Leaf litter microbial communities from Shasta-Trinity National Forest, California, United States - GEON-DECOMP-281 | ecosystem: Environmental > Terrestrial > Plant litter > Unclassified...
GTTTTATGGAAAACCGGAAGAATTAACATCATTATATAAAACATAAGTAATTTTTAAAATTATGTCAAGAGCAAAAGTTGCAAGAAAAAGTACCTCGATCGATATGACCGCCATGTGCGACGTGTCTTTCCTGTTGCTTACTTACTTCATTTTATCGGCAACGGCAAAACAACCGGACCCACTAGACGTTAAAGTACCTTCATCTACCTACAAGATCAAAGTTCCTGAAAAGGATATTGCTATCCTGACTATCGGTAAAGATAAAGTGTTCTTTGAAGCTGCCGGGCCTGATATCAGAGCTGCTACCCTGGATAAAATGGGAGAACAGTATAAAATCAGTTTCACGCCGGAAGAGAAAAAACGCTTTAGTGTGATCGCTTCATTTGGTGTTCCAATCCAGAGTTTGAAAAAATTCATCGCAATGGACGCAGGTGAAAGGAAAAAATCAGGTATTGAAACTGGTATTCCAGCTGATTCTTTAAATAATCAGTTAGCTGACTGGATCCTTCAATCGCGTAAATCCGTAGCTGAGCTTCATTCTCAGGGAATGCGTGTGAGTATCAAAGGAGATGGTTCGGAAGGTTATCCTACCATCAAGAAGATCGTAGATATTCTTCAGAAACAAAAAATTAATAAATTCAGTTTAATCACCACTGCTGAAGGTAAGTAAGCAGTAATAACAGAAGATCATGGCAGAATTAGATACCTCCAGCGGGGGTGGCAAAAAAGGAGGCAAAGTAAGGAGTAAGAAAGCTTCTACGAAAGTAGATTTAACCGCTATGGTTGATTTGGCCTTCTTATTGATTACCTTCTTTATGTTGACCACCACGCTGAATAAACCACAGGCGATGGATATCGCCAAGCCGGATAAAGATGATAAAAATGATCAGAAACTGGAATTAAGGGCCTCACAAACAATGACGATCTTATTGGGTAAAAACAATAAAGTTGCATGGTATATGGGAGAAGCTGGTAAATCAGCACCTAACATTCAGAATTTTACTGAAATCAGAAAGTCAATCCTGGATAACAAGCAAAAAGTAAAAGCAACAACTGGTAAGGACATCGTTATGGTGATCAAACCAACTGCTGGTGCTAACTATAAAAACTTTGTTGATATTATGGATGAATTGAATATTACAGGAATTAAAACAGCTCCTGCAATTGACGATGAAAACATCACGGATGCTGAAAAGTCATTCCTGAAATCACAAGGACTTTTATAATATTATTACAAACATTTAAAATAACAAGCAATGTCTAAATTAGATTTATTCAATAAAGAATGGCTTGACGTTGTATTTGCTAAGAAAAATAAAGCTTACGGAGCTTATGAGCTGCGTAACCGGAATGGTGCAAATACTACCAGGGCATTACTAATGGCATCAGCTGTTTTCATATTTCTTTTTATTCTGCCTAAGATCATCGATCTGATCAAAGGCCAGATGCCGGAAGAAGCAGTTGTGAAACAGACTGAGGTTGTGATGGCTCCGCCACCACCAGTGGATCCTAAAACACCACCCCCACCACCAGTGGAGCCACCGCCACCAAAAACGGATCAAATTAAGTTCCCTCCTCCGATCGTAAAACCGGATGATCAGGTTCGTGATGAAGATCCTCCTCAGATTGAGCAATTAAAAGCAGCTGACCCAGGTCAGAAAACAATTGAAGGTGATCCAGGTGCTGATATCGTAGTAGTTGGTCCGGTTGGAGAAGGCCCTAAACAGGCTGCAGTAGTGGAAGATACTAAAGTTTATGACTTCGTAAGTATCGAAACTCAGCCAGGATTTCCCGGAGGTATGGATAAATTTTATGCTTACTTAGGTAAAGCAATAAGATATCCTCCTATGGCACAGGAAAACAATATTCAGGGTAAAGTATTCTGTTCTTTCGTAGTTGAGAAAGATGGTCGTCTGACTGATATTAAAGTAGAACGTAAATTGGGCGGTGGTACTGATGAAGAAGCCGTTAGGGTATTAAAGGCAAGTCCAAAATGGACGCCTGGTATTCAGAATGGTAAGCCAGTTAGGGTAAAATATAATATCCCTATCAGCTTTACCTTATCAAACTAATACATCATGTTCAATTACAATACATTTAAACAGAAATCGCCTCAACAGCGATTTCTGTTCATTTTAGGGCTAGTGATGTTTACCATGTACCTGGTACTTGGCGTTGCACTAATTGTTTGGAAGGATATCCCTTTTGATATTAAGCCTGCTTACCGCATCGCTTTTGGTGTTTTACTGATCGTTTATGCGGGAATAAGATTTTACCGGTTAATTAATCAAAAAGACAACTAAATGAATAAGCTATTTTTTCTCGTTCCATTATTTCTATTTGCGGCCTGCAAGCCTAAATCTAATAAAGTTGAGGAAACGCGTACTTCAGGAAGTGTTAAAATGATCGTTGATGAAAGTTTTTCTTCCATCCTTGCCGATCAGATAGAGATTTTTAAACTGGATTACCCGGATACTAAATTTGATTTGATCCAGGGTAGTGAAAATAAAGTGTTGCCTGATTTCTTAAATGGCAGCGTAAGGGTAGCTATTTTATCCAGAATGCTAACCAATGAGGAAGATAAGGCATTTACCAGGAGAAGTATCAGAGTAGCTTCATCAAGGTTCGCTATCGACGGTATCGCCCTGATCACATCGAACAGTAATCCCGACAGTACGATTACTGCTGACGAAGTGATTGCCATGATGAAAGGTAATTCTGCTTCTTCAAAAAAATTAGTCTTTGATAATGCCTATTCGAGTACGATCAGGTATTTTAAAGATCTTGCGCAGATCAAAGAACTGCCAAAATCAGGTATTTATACATTGAATAACAATATTGATGTAATAAAATACGTTGCAGAACATAAGGATTATATTGGGGTAGTTGGTGTGAACTGGTTACTTAAAGGACATAGAGATAACTTTGATTTTACTTCCCAGGTTAAACTAATGGGAGTAAAGAATGTCAAAGGTAAAAAAGGGGATGACGCTTTTTACAAACCCACTCAGCAGAACCTGATTGATGGGGTTTATCCCTTTCTAAGAAATATTTATATCATCAATGCGGCCATAAAAAACGATTTAGGCACAGGTTTTGCCAATTGGTTAGTCGGCCAGAGGGGCCAGCTGATCGTTCTAAAATCAGGACTTGGGCCGAATACAATGAAGTCGAGGGATATCCGTATAAAGAATGAAAATTAAATATTATATTGAGCCCCGAATATAACGTTGTTATTAGGCTGGAAACACGAATAGCTTCATATAAAATTAAACAAATAACGAACCAATGAAACCTGCACCTGGTGCAAGCTTCATCACCTTTAAAATCAAAAGACGAACAGATGAAAATGACAAAGAAAGCAATAACCTTAAGCTTGGGTTTAGTAGTGATGGGTTCTGCCTCTTTTGCTCAAAACTTGAATGATGCAAAAAAGGCGATTGACGCTGAGCAGTATGCGAAAGCTACCTCAATGCTTAAATCACTTGTAAGTTCTCAGGCCGGTAAAGGAGAGAACTATTTTAGTTTAGGCGATGTATATCTGCATAACCAATATGTAGATTCTGCAAAAGCAGTTTTTAATAAAGGAATTGCTGCTGATCCTAAATATGCATTAAACTATGTTGGATTAGGCCAGGCAGAACTTGCTGTAAAAAATGATGCTGCTGCTAAAGCCGATTTCGATAAAGCTATCGCTACAGCTTCTAAGAAAGATTATACAGTATATATGTACATTGGTAAAGCTTATGTAAGTAAAGGCTATAATGATTTGGATAAACCAAATTTTGCAGATGCTTTGCCTATGCTGCAAAAAGCTGATGAATTAGATGCCAGTGATAAAGATCCTGAAACTTTTGTGGCTTTGGGTGATTTCTATGCTGCACAGAAAAAGAATTCTGAAGCATTGAGCAATTACCTGCGCGCTTTAAATATCAGCGAAACTTTGCTGAGAGCTAAAGTTCAGATCGGTAGAATGTACAAAGAGTCAAGAGCCTTTCCTGAATCTGAAACTCAGTTGAACGAAGTAATTACAGCTGACCCTAATTATGGTCCTGCTTACCGTGAAATTGCTGAGTTGTATATGCAATGGGCAAACTTTGAGCCTGCAAACTTCGCAGCCAAATCAGCTCTGGCTTTAACAAATTATAAAAAATATCTTGACCTGACTGATAAGTCTTTCGATGCAAGATTACGTTATGCACAGTTCTTGTATTATGCTAAGGACTGGAAAACTTTGGAATCTGAAACTGCAGATCTTTCAAAGACCTATCCTAATAACCAAAAAGCTGTTGTCATCAACCGTTTGCAAGCTTATTCAGCTGCGGAAAATAAAAATCCGGAAAGTTTGAAAATGTTAAACGACTTCTTTGCTAAGAATACTGATACTACACGTTTAATCGCTGCCGATTATCTTTATTTAGGTAAAGCTCAGTTGCTGGCTAACCAGGACAGTTTAGCATTGATCAGTATCACTAAAGCGGTGGCTAAGGACTCTACTAACGTGGAAGCTTTAGAAGATGTAGGTAAAGCATTATATAATAATAAAAAATATGCTCAGGCTGCTGGTGTTTACAAAAATGCGATCAGATTGAATCCTAACGGTAAAGGTTCTTTAACTAACTATTATTACCTGGCATCAGCTGACTATTACACTTACGCTATTGCTGATCGTGATAAAAAGAATCCTGATAAAAAGATCCTGGTAGAAGCAGATTCAGCTTTAGCTTTTGTTAATAAGAGTTCCCCTGAATTTACTTTAGCATATATCACCAGAGCACGTATTGCGCGTTATATGGATGATCAAACTAATCCAAAAGGATTGATCGTTCCTTATTATCAGCAATATTTAGACCTGGTAACGGTTAAAAAACCGGAATTAGGTGCTTCACCTGCTGAGAAAAAGAATTTGGTTGAAGCTTATAACAACTTAGGTTTCTTCTATTCTCCAACAGATAAAGCAAAAGCTACTGATTATTTTAATAAAGCTTTAGTGATTGATCCTGCGAATGCAAATGCAACAACAGGTTTAAAACAATTGACTGCGCCCGCTCCCAAAGCAGCGCCCGCAAAACATAAATAATCAATATAAATTATAGAAATTGAAAAGGCAGGGTTGATATCCTGCCTTTTTCTTTTACTTTTGTACCAAAATTAAGATATATGGAAACCGTTAGTCATCCTTCAGATTTTGTCCCAATTATATTTCAGATCATTGTTGCGTTAGGTTTTGTAGTAGCTACACTTACTGCTACGCACTTTTTAGGTCCTGCACGTAAGACGAAGGATAAACTGGCTACTTTTGAAGCTGGGGTTAAGGTAGTAGGAAATGCGCGTCAGCCTTTCTCTATTAAATATTTCCTGGTAGCGATCCTATTTGTTTTGTTTGACGTAGAGGTAATTTTTATGTACCCATGGGCTGTTAATTTCAGAGAGCTTGGATGGTCTGGCATCATCGAGATGTTCATCTTTATGGGCACGCTTTTACTGGGATTTATTTATATCATGAAGAAAAAAGTATTGGATTGGAACTAATCTATTTAGATCGTTTCTAAATCTGACCACGGTCACAATTTTTGTGGCTAAATATTGTATTTTTGTGGCTCATTCTATATCAGAATGAGCCTTTTTTGTTTTATGACATGAGTGACATCAATATAGTAGACGCGCCTCCGGGCATAGAAGGATCTGGCTTTTTTGCCACCTCTTTAGATAAGGTTGTCGGATTGGCCCGCTCACATTCTTTATGGCCTTTACCATTTGCAACTTCTTGCTGTGGAATTGAATTTATGGCTACCATGGGTTCGCATTATGACTTAGGTCGTTTTGGATCGGAACGTTTGAGCTTTTCTCCCCGTCAGGCAGATTTGCTGATGGTAATGGGCACGATAGCCAAGAAAATGGCTCCGGTATTAAAACAGGTTTATTTACAGATGGCAGAACCCCGCTGGGTAATGGCTGTTGGAGCATGTGCTTCGAGCGGTGGTATCTTTGATACGTATTCTGTACTGCAGGGTATCGATGAGATCATTCCGGTAGACGTTTACGTTCCGGGCTGTCCGCCAAGACCTGAAGCTATTTTAGACGGTTTCGGTAAGATACAGGAACTGGTAAGGAATGAGTCTGGCAGAAGAAGACATTCAGAGGAATACAGAAAAATGTTGGCTTCATACGGTATAGAATAATGGCAGCTTTGACCAATAACGAGGTAATCACCAAACTAAGCGATCAGTTTGGTCATAAAGTAACCGGTATAAATGAACCTTATGGTTTACTGACCATAGAGACCACTAAAGACGCAATTATTGAAGTGCTTAGGTTTTTGAAAGAAAATGCAGGTACAGGTTTTAGTTTTCTAACAGACATCACAGCTGTTCATTATCCTGAAAACAACCATATTGCTGTAGTTTATCATTTACATAATATGGTAAACAAGATCAGAATAAGAGTTAAAGTTTTCATTAATGAACATACGCCAACGATTCCGACCGCTACGGTACTCTGGAATGGCGCTAACTGGATGGAAAGAGAGACCTATGACTTCTTCGGAGTTAAATTTGAAGGTCACCCGGATCTGAGAAGAATATTAAACATGGATGAGCTGAATGTTCACCCTATGCTCAAACAATATCCTTTGGAAGATCCAAACAGAGTTGATAAAAAAGACGAATACTTTGGTAGATAATAATATATGAACAATCAACCAGTATATACAGACAACGATCCTCAGAGTGAGCTGGTAACCTTAAATTTAGGCCCTACCCACCCCGCTACCCACGGTGTTTTTCAAAATGTACTTCAGTTAGACGGAGAGCGGATTGTAAGCGGAATTTCTACGATCGGTTATATTCACCGTGCATTTGAGAAGATCGCTGAACACAGGCCCTTCTACCAGATCACCCCGCTGACAGACAGATTAAACTATTGTTCATCTCCCATTAACAATATGGGCTGGCACATGACAGTAGAGAAATTATTAAATATCAAAATGCCTAAACGTGTTGATTATCTCAGGATCATCATCATGGAATTAGCGCGTATTTCAGATCATATTATTTGCAATACCATTATTGCACAGGATACTGGAGCTACTACAACTTTCCTATATCTTTTTCAGTTCAGGGAGCATATCTATGAAATCTATGAAGAAGTGTGCGGAGCACGTTTAACGACTAATATTGGACGTATTGGCGGATTTGAAAGAGATTTCAATGATATTGCCTTTGCCAAGATCAATAAGTTCTTAAAAGAGTTTCCTGTAGCCTTAAAGGAATTTGAAAATCTGCTTAACCGTAACCGTATCTTTATTGACCGTACAGCAGGTGTTGCCTGTGTATCGGTAGAGGATGCTTTGAGCTACAGCTGGACCGGCCCTTTATTGCGTGCTGCAGGTGTAGATTATGATGTGCGTGTAAGTGAGCCTTATTGTTCTTATGAGGATTTTGAATTTGAGGTCCCTGTAGGTACCAGCGGTGATATTTATGATCGCTACCTGGTTCGTAATGAGGAAATGTGGCAGAGTGTAAGCCTGATTGAACAGGCCCTGGAGAAAATTAAACATGAGCCTGCCGGAGTTTTCCATGCAGATGTTCCTGATTTCTATCTGCCTGCTAAAGAAGAGGTTTATAATAATATGGAAGCGCTGATTTACCATTTCAAAATTGTAATGGGAGAGATCGATGCGCCAAAAGCTGAAGTATATCACGCTGTAGAAGGCGGAAACGGCGAACTTGGATTTTATCTGATCAATGACGGCGGAAGAACACCTTACCGCCTGCACTTTAGAAGACCTAGTTTCATCAATTATTCGATGTATGCGAAGATGAGCGAGGGAATGTTATTATCTGATGCCATTATCAACATGAGTAGTATGAACATTATTGCCGGAGAATTAGATGCTTAAAGTAGAAGAAACACAACCCGTAACCTTCTCCCCAGCTTTGACCGCAAAGTTTGATGAGATTATTGCAAGATATCCCGAAGGAAAACAAAAATCGGCATTACTGCCTGTTCTGCATGAAGTGCAGGCAGAATTGGGATGGTTAAGTGCTGCAGCAATGGATAAGGTTGCAGATTATTTGAAAATAGAGCCGATTGAGGTTTACGAAGTAGCTTCTTTTTATAGCATGTACTTTCTTAAGCCGCAGGGTAAATATATGCTGGAAGTTTGCCGTACCGGGCCTTGTTGTTTGGTAGGTGCAGAAAAACTGATGGATCATATTGAAGAAACGCTGGGTGTAAAAGAAGGTGAAGTTACCGCTGATGGCTTATTTAGCTGGAGAGGTGTAGAATGTCTTGCAGCCTGTGGTTTTGGTCCGGTATTGCAGATAGGTCCGGAATATACATTCTATGAAAACCTTGATACACAAAAAGTAGACACATTGATAGAAGAATTACGCAAAAAATAACATGGGACGTAAACTCTTATTAGAACATATAAACGTACCAGGCATCAATACACTTGATGTTTATCGCCAGAAAGGCGGTTACCGTGCCGTAGAGAAAGCTTTGAAAACCTATACCCCTGATGAAGTGGTAGAAGAGGTGAAGAAGTCTGGATTACGCGGACGTGGCGGAGCAGGTTTCCCTACGGGGATGAAGTGGAGCTTTCTTGCAAAACCTGAGGGAGTTGCGAGATATCTGGTGTGTAATGCCGACGAGTCAGAACCGGGAACTTTTAAAGACCGTTACCTGATGACCTATATTCCTCATGCTTTAATTGAGGGAATGATCGTTGCTAGTTATGCACTGGGAGCTAAGACATCATTTATCTACGTACGCGGAGAGATGATGCCACAGATAAGGATTCTGGAGCGCGCAATTGCAGAAGCAAAAGCGGCTGGTTTTCTTGGAAAAAACATTTTAGGAACAGGTTATGATCTGGAATTATATGTGCAGCCAGGTGGCGGTGCTTATATCTGCGGAGAAGAAACTGCACTGTTAGAATCTTTAGAAGGTAAAAGGGGAAATCCGAGGATTAAACCTCCATTTCCTGCGATTGCAGGATTATATGGCTGCCCAACGGTAGTCAATAACGTGGAATCAATTGCAGCTGTTGTTCCTATCATTAATGATGGTGGTGAAGAATATGCTAAAGTTGGAATCGGCCGCAGTACAGGTACTAAACTAATCTCCGCTTCCGGAAACCTGGTTAGACCGGGTGTTTATGAAATTGAGCTGGGCCTTCCAGTGGAAGAATTTATCTATTCTGATGAATATTGCGGTGGTATTGCGAATGGAAAAAGACTCAAAGCTACCGTAGCCGGTGGTTCTTCTGTTCCTGTATTGCCTGCTAATCTTACCCTGAAATTAGCGAATGGCGAACCCCGCTTAATGAGCTATGAATCCTTGTCTGAAGGTGGCTTTGCTACCGGTACGATGATGGGGTCCGGTGGTTTTATCGCTTTTGATGAAGATCAGTGTATTGTAAGAAATACCTGGAATTTTGCTCGTTTTTATCACCATGAAAGTTGCGGACAATGTTCGCCATGCCGTGAAGGAACAGGGTGGATGGAGAAAGTATTACACAGACTGGAACATGGCCATGGTAAAATGAGTGATATCGACCTGCTGGTTGATGTTTCGAGAAAGATAGAAGGAAATACCATTTGTCCTTTAGGAGATGCTGCTGCCTGGCCTGTTGCCAGTGCGATCAGACATTTCAGGGATGAATTTGAATGGCACGTTAAAGAACCGATTAAGAGTCAGGAAACTAACTACGGTATCGCTAAGTACGCGGAACCTATTGCCAAACCAGAAGTGACTACAGAAAATTAACGAGAATATCATTTAACAATGAGTGAAAAAGTTAAGGTAACCATAGACGGAATAACCGTTGAAGTAGAGCCCGGTACAACCATCCTGAATGCTGCAAGGCAAATAGGAGGGGATATTGTACCTCCTGCGATGTGCTATTATTCTAAATTAGCCGGTAGCGGCGGTAAATGCCGTACCTGTATCGTAAAAGTAAGCAAGGGTTCTGAGAAGGACCCGAGACCAATGCCTAAATTGGTTGCTTCATGCCGAACAACGGTAATGGATGGTATGGAAGTAATGAATATTACTTCTCCTGAAGTCATGGAAGCACGTGCCGGGGTAGTAGAGATATTACTGATCAACCATCCGCTGGACTGCCCGGTATGTGATCAGGCTGGAGAATGTGATTTACAGAATCTAGGCTATGAGCATGGTTTGCAGAAAACAAGATATGAATTTGAGCGCCGAACGTTTGAACGCATAGATATCGGTGATAAGATTCAGTTACACATGAACAGGTGTATTTTGTGCTATCGCTGCGTATTTACTGCAGATCAGATCACGAATAAACGTGTTCATGGTATTTTAAACAGGGGCGATCATTCTGAAATATCCACTTACATACAGACGGCTGTCGATAATGATTTCTCCGGAAATATAATTGATGTTTGTCCTGTTGGCGCTTTAACAGATAAAACTTTCCGTTTCAAAAACCGGGTTTGGTTTACCAAGCCAATTGATGCACATAGAGACTGCCCTACTTGTAGTGGTAAAGTAACGCTATGGTATAAGGGAGAGGATGTGTTAAGAGTAACTGCACGTAAAGATATTTATGGGGAGGTTGAAGAATTCATTTGCAATACCTGCCGTTTCGATAAAAAGAAAACAGCGGATTGGGTAATTGAACATCCAACACATATCAGTGATGCTTCTGTGATCTCTTCAAATCACTATGAAACGATGATCCCATTACCTGTTATTCAGGAAAACCTGGCCTTGCAGGAAGCTAATAAAGTTGAACTGGAAAAAACCGCTAAATTCTAATGGATATCTCTTTTGTAATAGAAAAATTTATACTTGTAGCGATCATTTTTGGTATAAGTTTAGTAATCGCGATGTATTCTACCTACGCGGAAAGAAAAGTAGCTGCTTTTTTGCAGGACAGGTTAGGTCCTGATCGTGCTGGTCCTGCCGGTATGTTTCAGCCATTGGCTGACGGACTTAAAATGTTTATGAAGGAAGAGATTATTCCTACAGATGCCAATAAATGGTTATTCATGATCGGTCCGGGATTAGCTTTGTTAACCGCTTGTATTGGTACTGCTGTGATACCATGGGGAAGCCCGATTAATGTTGGTGGCAGGATCATTCCTTTACAGGTTGCCGACGTTAACGTTGGTGTACTGTACATTTTTGGTGTAGTTTCTTTAAGTGTTTATGGAGTAATGATCGGTGGCTGGGCATCTAATAATAAGTATTCTTTGCTGAGTGCTATCCGTGCAGCTTCACAGAACATCAGTTATGAGGTGGCGATGGGTCTTTCCATCATCGCTTTACTATTGGTAACCAATTCGCTGAGCTTAAAGGATATTGTAGAACATCAGCATGGCTGGCACTGGAATGTGCTGTATCAGCCTCTGGGCTTTATCCTGTTTATTGTTTGTTCTTTTGCGGAGACAAACAGGGCGCCGTTTGATTTACCTGAGTGTGAGACCGAGTTAATTGGTGGTTATCATACAGAGTACTCTTCGATGAAATTAGGTTTTTACCTGTTTGCGGAATATATCAACATGTTTGTGTCTTCAGCGGTAATGTCTACACTGTATTTTGGAGGGTATAATTATCCGGGTATGGATACACTCGGACCTATATTAGGACCTGTATTTGGCCCATTGTTCGGAACAGCGGTATTGTTCTTTAAGATCTTTGCCTTCATATTTTTCTTTATGTGGGTAAGATGGACAATTCCACGTTTCCGTTATGATCAGCTGATGCATTTGGGATGGAAAATCTTAATGCCCTTAGCCATAGCGAATGTTATCATCACTGGTTTAGTGATTGCAATAGTAGAAAAGTTTTAACTATCCGCTCTGCGGAATATAAAAGGAGGTTTAATGGAACCATTAACCAATAAGAAGAAAGTATTAATACAAAAGCCACTCACCTTTGCAGAGCGCATTTATCTGCCTGCTCTTGGAAAGGGATTAGCGATCACGATCAGTCACTTTTTCAAAAAAGAAGCTACCATCAGGTATCCTGAAGTTCAGCGTGAAATGTCTATCAACTGGAGAGGAATGCATTCCCTGAAAAGGGATGAGGATGGAAAAGAACGTTGTACAGCCTGCGGGTTATGTGCTTTGTCTTGTCCTGCAGAGGCGATCACCATGATCGCAGCCGAACGTAAACCAGAAGAAAAGGATCTGTACAGGGAAGAGAAGTATGCTTCAGTATATGAGATCAATATGCTGCGTTGTATTTTCTGCGGTCTTTGTGAAGAAGCCTGCCCTAAAGAAGCGATTTACCTGGATGGCCCAATTGTACCTTCAGATTATCTTCGTAAAGATTTTATCTACGGAAAAGATAAACTGGTAGAACAACCCTTAGTAAAGAAATAAGAACAATAGGAGCTGCTGCTTCTGATATAAACAGTTATACATTTGCCGTTCATGCGGCTTTAAAACAAAAACAATAAATGGGTGCCTCAGTATTCTATTTGGTCGCTTTTTTAAGTATCTTCTTTTCACTGATGGTTATCTTCGCGAAGAACCCGGTGCACAGTGTGCTTTATCTGATCGTAACTTTTTTCACATTCACTGTCCATTACATTTTACTGAACGCACAGTTCCTGGCAGTAGTAAACTTTATTGTTTACATGGGGGCAATTATGGTACTGTTTCTATTTGTACTGATGCTGCTTAACCTGAACAAGGAAAATGAGCCGCTCAAATCTGGCTTAGTGAAAGTATTAGGGATCGTTGCCGGATGCTGCTTAGTGGTTACCCTGATTGGTTCCTTAAAAGCTACAGCAATCTCAGATCCGCTGGTATTACAGAACCCCAACCTGGGACTGGTTAAAAACCTGGGTAAAGAATTGTTCGGCCCTTTTATGCTGCCGTTTGAATTGTCTTCGATTTTATTGCTTACCGCGATGGTAGGTGCAGTGTTGTTAACTAAAAAAGAAAAAGTATAGTGGAAAATCTAACTCAGAATTTACAGGGCGTACCGCTTAACCATTACATTTGGTTGAGTGCCATTATTTTTACTATTGGCGTTATCGGGGTATTAACCCGCAGAAATGCTATCGTGATCTTTATGTCGGTAGAATTGATGCTGAACTCAGTCAATCTACTACTCACCGCTTTTTCGGTACATAGCAATGATCCTTCCGGACAAGTATTTGTATTCTTCATCATGGCGCTTGCTGCCGCTGAAGTTGCTGTGGGCCTCAGTATTATTGTAATGGTTTACAGAAATACGCAGTCTACAGATGTTAATGTATTGAGTCGCCTTAAGTGGTAGTTATTAAGAATAAAATATAAAATGATAAATTTAGTTTGGCTGGTTCCGTTAATTCCTTTGTTAGGCTTCGTGATCAATGGTCTGGGGAGAAATACATTTTCCAAAGGTGTGATTGGTTTTATTGGGAGCGGAGTGATACTGATCTCTTTCGTAATAAGTGCAGGTATATTTCTGGCATTGAACAATGATCCCGGCAGTGCCCGTGAGATATTCTTGTTTGACTGGATCAATGCCGGAGGATTACATATCCCTATTTCCTTCCTGGTTGATCAGTTAAGTGCTATTATGCTGCTGATCATTACCGGGATTGGCTTCCTGATCCATATTTATTCTATTGGATATATGCATGATGATGAAGGTTTTGGGAAGTTTTTCAGTTACCTGAATTTGTTTATCTTTTTCATGTTATTGCTGGTTCTCGGATCAAACTATATTGTGATGTTTATTGGATGGGAGGGCGTAGGTTTATGTTCATACCTGCTAATCGGCTTCTGGTTTACCAATAGCAGTTATGCTACAGCAGCTAAGAAAGCATTTGTGATGAACCGTATTGGTGATCTGGGTTTCCTGATCGCTGTGTTTATTATCTTTAATACCTTTGGCAGTGTAGAGTTTTCAAAAATATTTCCTTTAGCGAGCCACATGCTTCCGGGTAATTCTGTAATTAACCTGATTGCTTTATTGTTATTTGTTGGTGCCTGCGGTAAATCTGCACAGATCCCTTTGTTTACCTGGTTACCGGATGCGATGGCAGGTCCTACACCGGTATCTGCACTGATTCACGCAGCAACGATGGTAACGGCTGGTATCTATATGATCGCCCGTTCCCATATCATCTTCGACCTGGCTCCTTTAGTACAGCATATCATTGCTGTTATAGGTTTAGCTACTGCGGTGTTGGGTGCTATTATTGCCATGACACAAACTGATATTAAAAAGGTACTGGCTTATTCAACTGTTTCGCAGCTGGGCTATATGTTCCTTGGTTTAGGTGTAGGTGCTTATACAGGTTCATTCTTCCACGTGATCACTCACGCTTTTTTCAAAGCATTGTTATTCTTATGTGCAGGATCGGTAATCCATGCGATGCACCATGAGCAGGATATGAGACATATGGGAGGTTTGCGTAAAAAACTGCCTGTTACTTTTATCACTATGCTGATCGGTACCATAGCAATTTCGGGTTTACCGCCGTTCTCTGGTTTCTTCTCTAAAGATGAGATCCTGGCACATGTATATGAACAAAACAAAGTGATGTGGGCAATCGGTGTATTCACCGCTTTCCTTACTTCTTTCTATATGTTCAGGATGATATTCCTTACTTTTTTTGGTAAATATCGCGGAACACACCATGCAGAAGAACATATCCATGAATCGCCTGCGAGCATGACGATTCCTTTGATCATTCTAGCAGTACTTTCTGCAGTGGGTGGAGCACTGGGTATTCCTGCCTCACTGGGAGGACATCACTGGCTGTCACACTGGTTGGCACCGGTTATTCCGCAGGTAGCAGAAGAAGCGGGCAATTTTGCTACAGAGTATGCTTTAATGGCTGTGTCTGTTGCAGGAATTGTTGTTGCGATTGTTGTTGCCTGGTTTAAATATGTTAAACAGAATCATGTGCCGGTGGCAGATGAGGGTAAACGTTCTGTGCTGGCTCATCTGTCTTACCATAAATTTTACATCGATGAGATTTATGATGGTGTGATCAGAAAGCCGCTTGATGCGCTATCGGTGTTCTTTTACAGAATCCTTGATAATAAAATTATTGATGGTATTGTGAACGGATTGGGATGGGGAACCTCAGAAACAAGTAAAGGAGTCAGATTATTCCAGTCGGGAAATGTTGGTTTCTATATTTTTATGATGGTTGCCGGTATCGTCTCGTTGTTATTGTATACTTATTTATCTCTATAAAAGATCGTCCAAGAAAACATAATGGAACAGCTGTTACTACTTCTAATATTTTTACCAATAGTTGGTGCGCTGGTTACGGCGTTTACCGGCAACACTGCAAAATATGTGGCGTTGGTTTTTGCGCTGGCTTCTTTAGCCATCACCGCTTTTGTCGCCTGTGAGTTCACTCCAGACGCAACTACACAATTTGTGGTTAACTTACCCTGGATCCAGGAACTTGGAATCAGTTTCCATGCAGGGATTGATGGTATCAGTTTAATCACTGTGCTGTTAACGAATGTACTGGTACCGATCATCATCCTGGCAAGTTTTCAGCATGATTACAAAAAACCGGCTTCTTTCTTTTCTTTGATCCTGTTTATGCAGGCGGGCTTGCTGGTAGTATTTACTGCGATGGATGCCTTCCTGTTTTACATTGGCTGGGAAGCTGCTTTAATTCCGATCTATTTTATCTGTGCCATCTGGGGCGGAAAAGACCGCGTACGTATCAACATGAAGTTCTTTGTGTATACCATAGCAGGTTCTTTATTCATGTTATTGGGGATCATCTATTTATTCCTCCAGAACCCTGCGCATAATTTTGATATACAGGCTTTTTATAACCTTCATTTAGATCCTGTTCAGCAGGGATGGATATTCTGGTCGTTCTTTATCGCCTTTGCGATAAAAATGCCAATTTTTCCATTCCACACCTGGCAGCCGGATACCTATACAGAAGCACCTGCGGCAGGTACCATGCTGCTTTCCGGGATCATGTTAAAGATGGGTATTTATGGAGTGATCAGATGGCTGCTGCCAATTGTTCCTGCAGGAGTGCAGGAGTGGGGTACTACGGCGATCATTCTGTCTATTATCGGAATTGTCTACGCTTCGCTGATCGCCTTTAAACAAAAGAATGCTAAAAAGCTGGTTGCTTATTCTTCTATTGCCCACGTTGGATTAATCTCTGCCGGGATCTTTGCGCTGAACACGCAGGGTATGCAGGGAGCGATGATGCAGATGCTGAGCCATGGTGTGAATGTAATCGGTTTATTCTTTGTACTGGATATTATTTACTCCAGGATGAAAACCCAAACAATCAGTGAACTGGGTGGTATTGCTAAAGTTGCACCCAAGCTGGCCATTGCATTTTTAATCATTGTGCTGGGCACAGTAGCTTTACCAGGTACCAATGGTTTTATAGGAGAGTTTTTATTACTGATGGGTGTCTATCAGTTTAACATATGGGCAGTAGTATTTGCCGGTTTAACAATTATTTTCGGCGCTGTATATATGTTCAGAATGTATCAGAACATCATGCTTGGCGAAACCAATCAGTTAACGATCGGCTTTACGGATATCAAAGGTTCAGAACAGCTAGTATTAGTTATCATCTGTATTTTAATCATCGCCATGGGCGTATATCCAAAACCAATCCTTCATTTATCAGAAGCTTCGGTACAGCAATTATTAGAACAGGTAAATCAAAAATTAACATCGGTAAAATAAGGAAATGAATATCATTATAACAATTGTTGTTACAGCTTTAGTGGTGCTTTATGCAGGTTTATTTAAAGCTAAGAAAGCTTTATTACCGCTAACTTTAGTTGGTCTTATCGTTGCTCTGGCCTTTGCGGTTACGTCATGGAACATGAATACCAGTTATTATGGAATGATGCAAATGGATAATTTTGCCATCGCTTTTTCATCTTTAACGATCTTAGGCACTATTTTCATCTTCCTGCTTACACAAAATTACTTTTCTAAGGATAGTGAGAATGTAGCTGAGTATTATACTTTAATCTTATTTGCTCTTTCCGGTATTGTGATCATGGTTTCTTATACTAACATGTCCATGCTGTTTATTGGAATAGAGATCATGTCTGTAGCACTTTATATCCTTGCTGGTATCCGTAAGAACAATTTTGCTTCTAATGAAGCTTCTCTAAAATATTTCCTGATGGGTGCCTTTTCCACAGGTTTCCTTTTATTTGGGATTACGCTGGTTTATGGAGCAACAGGTTCATTTAGCCTGAATGCGATTAACCAGTACCTGGTTGGTAATTATCAGACGATATCACCCCTGTTCTATCCGGGCGTGGTTTTAATCATGGTGGGACTCTGCTTTAAGATCGGTGCTGCGCCATTTCACTTCTGGACACCTGATGTATATGAAGGCTCTCCATCGCTGATCACTGCATTTATGTCTACCGTAGTGAAAACTGCTGGTTTTGCCGCCTTTCTGCGCATCTTTGCCGGCACATTTGCACCGCTCCATGATTTCTGGATGCCGCCTTTGATGGCTATTGTTTGTCTTACCCTATTCATCGGTAATATCACTGCGCTGTTTCAAAAGAATTTCAAGAGAATGCTGGCTTATTCCAGTATTTCACATGCAGGTTACCTGCTTTTTTCTTTAATCTCGCTGACTTCAAATTCTGCTAATAATGTATTGGTCTATGCTGCTGCTTATACTTTTGCAACGATCATTGCCTTTGCGGTGCTGATCCTGGTTAAGCAGAAAACGGGTAGTGACAGCTTTGAAAGTTTCAATGGGCTGGGCAAGCGCAATCCGCTGGCTGCACTAACTTTAACTATAGCGATGCTGTCATTAGCAGGAATTCCACTAACTGCAGGATTTATTGGTAAGTACCTGATGTTTTTAAATGTAATGCATGATTATCAGATCTACCTGGTTGCATTTGCGATTTTAAATGCATTGGTAGGCTTCTATTATTACTTTAAAGTAGTAGTAGCGATGTACTTTAAAGAAGGTCCGGAGGTTGTACTGGATACACCTCTTCAGTACCAGATCGTATTGGTTTTATCCGTTATTATCACTGTTTTTCTAGGGGTTTATCCTTCACTAATTTTAAATTTGATATAAGCATTTCTCAGGAAAATTATTTGTAGTTTTACAAATACTTGAATTATGCACGATTTCTGGACATCCTTACATCACTTCATAGATCCCGAAAAATTACTAAAAGAAGGAGGTTTTTATCTCGTTATATTCGTAATCTTTGCCGAAACAGGTTTGTTCTTCGGATTTTTTCTACCGGGGGATTACCTGTTGTTTTTAGCAGGTATGTTTGTGGCCACAGGTAAACTGGATGTCAATATTTATGTGCTTATACTCACCCTGGTTGTCTCTGCCATCGGTGGCAATTTTACAGGTTACTGGTTTGGAAAAAAGACCGGTCCTGTTTTATATCATAGAAAAGATACTTTCTTTTTTAAAAAACGGTATCTTAAAGCCGCAGAACTATATTATAACAAACAAGGTGCCTTTGCATTGATCATGGGCAGGTTTGTACCTATAGTCAGAACATTTGCACCTATTTTTGCTGGAATTGTGGGGCTTGAATTTAAAAAGTTTGCATTATATAATATTACGGGTGCTATATTATGGATTACATCTTTAACTTTGCTGGGGTATTTTCTTGGCAGGAAATTTGAAAAAGAGATTGATGCCTACCTGTTCTATATTATTGCAGGCTTTATGATCGTTACTGCTATTCCCCTTGCAGTCGCTTTTTTTAAAAATGGGGATTTACGAAAGAATAATAAAGAGCATTCTAACATTGAATAAATAATATGAGTATAGACTTAACACATCCCTGGCATAAAGTTTCCCCAGGTGAAAACCTGCCGGAATCGGTAAATGCCATTATTGAAATCCCTAAAGGATCAAAAGCGAAATACGAGATTGATAAAGATTCCAATCTGATTAAACTGGACCGTGTCCTTTTTTCTTCTGTAATGTACCCTGCAAATTATGGCTTCATTCCGCAGACTTACTGTGATGATAATGATCCATTAGATATTCTTGTTCTTTGTTCTGTTGACGTTTATCCATTGACACTTTTGGAAGCAAAAGTTATTGGTGTTATGCATATGGTTGACAACGGTGAGCAGGATGATAAGATTATTGCTGTTGCCAAACATGATATGTCTGTGAACTATATCAATGATATTTCTGAGTTGCCTCCGCATCAAATGAAAGAAATCGTAAGGTTCTTCCAGGACTATAAAGCTTTAGAAATGAAAAACGTAACTATCGAAAAATTGATGGGCGTTACTTATGCATATAAAGTTATTCAGGAAAGTATAGAACTTTATAATAGTACATTTAGAAACAACTCTTAATGGGCTTTCAGATATTTCTAACCTTTTTCTTAGTCGTCTTAAACGGCTTTTTCGTTGCAGCAGAGTTTGCAATCGTTAAAGTCAGAGCGTCGCAAATAGAAATTAAAGCTAAATCTGGTAATAGAGTAGCTAATATTGCTAAATATATTACACAACACCTTGATGGTTACCTGGCTGCAACGCAGCTGGGTGTCACATTAGCATCACTGGGACTAGGCTGGGTTGGAGAATCAGTAATGAATCACTTGTTACATAACCTGCTGACTTCATTGGGACAGAGCCCGGAATTTATTGACTCCTTTTCAAAAACAGCTTCTCCAATCATCGCTTTCAGTTGCATTACAGTAATGCATATTGTATTCGGAGAGCTTGCTCCTAAATCTATCGCTATTCAGCGTCCTGTTGCAACCACACTTTTTATCTCGCTGCCATTACAGATCTTCTATGTTGTCTTCAGACCATTTATCTGGGTATTAAATAACCTGGCAAATGTTATTTTGAAGATTTTTGGTATTTCAACGATGGGCGGACACGAAGCTGTGCATAGTACAGAAGAGCTGTATTATCTGTTGGACCAGGGAAAAGAAAGCGGGGCTTTAGACACCAATGAGCATGAGCTGATCCGTAACGTGTTTGATTTTAACGAACGCGTAGTAAAAAATATAATGGTTCCCCGTACCAAAATCTCGGGTATCGAGCTGTCTACCGCTAAAGAGGAAGTGATCCAGCTGATCATTGCTGAAGGTTATTCAAGAATGCCGGTATATGATGATGTGATCGATAAGATCATTGGTATCATTCATGCTAAGGATGTTTTGCCGCTTCTTGCAGGAAATAAGGAATGGTCTTTAAAAGATATCATCAGAAAGCCTTATTTTGTTCCTGAGACAAAGAAGATCAACGATCTGCTAAGTGAATTGCAGCAAAAAAGAATTCAGATCGCTATTGTGATCGACGAATTTGGCGGAACTGCAGGTATGGTTACTTTAGAGGATATTGTAGAGGAAATTGTTGGAGAGATACAGGATGAGTATGATGAAGAAAAACCTACTGTAGAGAAAATATCTGATACGGAATTCGTGATCAACGCTTATGCAACAGTTTATGATGTAAATGAGCATTTGCCGCATGATCTCCCTGAAGATCTGGATTTTGATACTGTTGGTGGTTTAGTTTCTCATGCTTTTGGAAAAATACCTGATGTTGGTGATAGTGAAGAGTGTTATGGATATTTGTTTACCATCCTGAAGAAGACGGAGCAAAATATTGAAACCATCAAGCTAGAGCTGGTTATCGAAAAAAATGATATGGTGGATAACCATTAATACCAACAAAAATGCATGTTTTTTATACCCCTGATATTAGTCATTCTGAGTATATCTTAAATGAAGAAGAAAGCCGGCATTGTATGAAAGTACTCAGGCTGGTCATTGGAGATCTTGTCCACCTGATCGATGGCAGAGGGGGGCTTTATGAAGCGGAGATCGTGGGGGAGTCTAAAAAAAATGTTACCCTTCGCGTATTAAAAACTACAGCGGAGTATCAGAAAAGGAACCACAGTCTGCATATTGCTGTGGCGCCAACCAAAAATATTGATCGCCTGGAGTGGTTTTTAGAAAAGGCTACTGAAATCGGGATCGATCAGATCACCCCTTTGATCTGCGACCGTTCTGAACGCAGAATCGTAAAAGAAGACCGTTTAAATAAAGTGATCACTTCTGCGGTTAAACAATCTCTGCAGGCTTACCACCCTGTTTTAAATGAAGCGGTTAGTTTTGCTTCATTCATTGGCGGGCAATCTGCCGATTATAAAATGATCGCACATTGTATGGATGATGAACCGCGGCGCTTCATCAGTCAAATTTCCAGTCCTGGTAAAAGTTACCTGGTACTGATCGGTCCGGAAGGTGATTTTACACCCGGCGAAATTCAGCTCGCTTTGCAGAATGATTTTAAACCATTAACTTTAGGTAATACACGTTTGAGAACAGAGACTGCAGCATTGGCAGCTTGTTTTGAGGTGAATTACTTAAACCGATGAAATTTAAATTACTGATCCTTTCTTTTTTACTGGTAGTTTTACTCAGCAGTTATCATTCACCTACCTATCAATTGGCAAGGTTGAAGTACAATGGCGGGGGCGACTGGTATGGCGACCGTACAGCGCTGATCAATCTGATCGTTTTTTGTAACCAGAACCTCCATACCAATTTTGCTTCTGAGGAGGCCATTGCGGAGGTAGGGAGTCCGGAGATTTTTAATTATCCATTTATTTATATGACTGGACATGGAAATGTGACCTTTAGTCAGCAGGAAGCTCAGAACTTACGGAAGTATCTGACTGGCGGCGGATTTTTGCATATAGATGATAACTATGGGCTGGATAAATTTATCCGCGTTCAGATGAAGAAGGTGTTTCCGGAATTATCATTTGTAGAATTACCGGTTAATCATGCGGTTTATCATCAAAAATTCAAGTTCCCAGGGGGCCTGCCAAAAATACATGAGCATGATGGAAAACCTGCACAGGGCTTTGCGCTGATTTGGGAGGGAAGAGTAGTTTGTTATTATTCCTATGAGAGCGATCTGGGTAATGGCTGGGAAGATTTCGGCACCTATCCGGGGGATACCAATGAAAAGAGAATACAGGCCCTTAAAATGGGCTCAAATCTAATCGAATACGTCTTAACTCATTAATATATGTACAACATAAAAGTAAATGAACACTATAATTTTGAACTAACGGATATAAACGGTGCTTTGCAGCTTAAAGGGGAGGAGCTTCCTTTGGATATTCGTGACCTTGGAAATGGCCACCTGCATTTTATCTATCAGCATAAATCTTATCAGGCGGAGATTGTTTCCGAAAGTAAAGAAGATAAAACGGCTGTGGTTAAAATCAATGGCAATTTATATACTGTTCAGATAGAAGACCAATTTGATAGCTTGTTAAAGGCTTTAGGGATGACAGGAGCTGCTGGCAAAACTGCATCTGAGGTAAAAGCCCCTATGCCGGGGTTGGTATTGAGCTTAAGTGTAACAGAGGGGCAGGAAATAAAAAAAGGTGATAATCTGCTAATACTTGAAGCCATGAAGATGGAGAACATGCTCAAATCGACCACGGAAGGCATTGTGAAAAAAATATTTGTGAATAAAGGAGATAAAGTAGAGAAGAACCAGGTGCTGATAGCATTTGTTTAACAGAGTTTATAAAGCAAAAAAAAAGGAGCCATTGACTCCTTTTTTTTTGCTTTATGATTTTTTAGCGCTGAATGCTTTTTGCTGTTTAGGTTTAAATTGTGGTTTTCCGCCGGGGTGTATCTCTGATGCCCCAAGCATGGTCATCGCACAGCGGAAGCCTATATCTGCTGTAGATTCATCCTGTGCCAGGAACCTTCTGGTAGCGGGGTTTAACCACAATGCCTGATCATCCCATGATCCGCCTTTATAGACCCTTGATTTGTTATTTACCAGGGTAATTTCGCCATATAACTTGTTCTCTTCATCACGGTACCCGCGCTGATCGGCATAAGTATTTACAGGCTGAGCGGCGGTTGTAGCTGCCTGCGCTTGTTTTTCTGCCCAGGTTTGTTTTTTACCTGATACAGCAGCTGTCATCACAGGTCTGTTGTATTTATCTTTTTCCAATTTACCCGTAACCTGATCAGCAACTTTTTTATCCTGGTAATAGTTACCTCTGTATGGATTTAAAGCATCCGCGGCTTCAAATGTATTGGAGCGGTAAACATCGGCCACCCATTCGTTCACATTACCGGCCATATTGTACAATCCAAAATCATTTGGAACGTAGGCACGTACAGGAACAGTGATACTTCCCTTATCATTCAGTGTACCGCCAACACCCATGTAATCACCTTTAGTTCTTTTAAAGTTGGCTAATATTAATCCGCGTGTTTTAGATTTAGCAGAGCTGATACCTAATCCATCCCAGGGATAGATCTTGTTGTTATTGATATTTTCGTATTCTGTATTTCCAATCAGCCCTAAAGCTGCATATTCCCACTCTGCTTCTGTTGGAAGACGATAAGGCTGTTTCAAAATACCATCTTCTAATCTCACATTTCTAGTAGCACCGCCTTTTGGCGCTTTGCCGTTAGTTGCCGTTGCCTGGGCATTGGGACTAAGGTCTTTCATGGCACGGCTACCTTTATCATCATACTGACCGTTTAAATAAAGATCGGTGGTAAATGGTCCGGTAGCTTTAGGCGTAGCAGGAGCACCTGCTTTAGCTTTTTTGCCATCACCATTTAAAGTTTTGTAGCTGGTCATGTAATTCTGTTCCCTCAATAAGGATTCATTCACAATGTCCGTTCTCCATGCGCAATATCTTTGTGCCTGTTCCCAGCTCACACCCACTACCGGATAATCCTGGTAAGCAGGATGTCTCAGGTAGTTATCTACGTAAGGTTCGTTATAAGAAAGCGGGCGGCGCCATACCAGTGTATCCGGAAGCTCGTTGTAATAATATTCATAATTAGTTGGATCTGTTCTTCTGATCCAGTTTAAATATTCCAGCCAGTTGGTGTTGGAAACTTCGGTTTCATCCATGTAAAAAGAAGATACGGTAGTTTCTCTCTTTACGTTGTAATCTTTTAATTCCTGACCGGGAACATCAATGGCACTGCCGCTCATCACAAATACACCGCCTTCAATTTCAACTAAGCCAGGTCCCGGCCCACGTTTGAATTTACTATTTACCTGGAAACCGCCGTTTTCTTTCTTATTATAAGCTAATCCTGTTTTCTCTGAAGTTGCATTTGTCTTGGACTTACAGGAAATTAAAGAGGAAGCAGATAATAGAAAAGCAAAAGAATAAAGGTATGTTTTTTTCATGTGTACGCTTTTGATATATTCTAACTGTTAAAATTACACAAAAAAAATTCTAAGCACCAAAATAATTGTGGAATATAGTTTTATAGGTCAACAAATTGCGGAAATTGTTACTCAGTGGTTTTGTTGTTTGAATAGGATTAGGTGGTTTATTAAATTATCTTTGGGTAATAATAACCCCGATTAAAAAAGGAAATAAGCATGAAGATTAAAGTAGGATTTGGCTTTGACGTACACCAATTAAAAGAAAACCATCCCTTTGTAATAGGTGGTGTAACTCTTGAGCACCATAAGGGAGCCTTTGGGCATTCTGATGCAGATGTGCTGCTGCATGCCATTTGTGATGCACTGCTGGGAGCAGCAAACCTTCGCGATATCGGATTCCACTTTAAAAATACAGATCCGCAATGGAAAGGGATCAGCAGCATGATCTTATTGCAGGAAACGGTGAAATTACTTACTGAGAAAGGCTGGACAATTGGAAATATTGATGCGATGTTATGTTTAGAAGCCCCAAAGATCAACCCTCATATTCCTCAGATGCAGGAAAATATTGCTAAAGCAATAGACATCTCTGTGGAGGATATTTCTATTAAGGCCACTACTAATGAGATGATGGGTTTCATTGGAAGAGAAGAAGGCGTAGTGGCTTATGCGGTTTGTCTGATTCAAAAATTGTAAAAACAATCAGCTGGATTATAGGTTGTAATGAAAAACGTATTTATGAAACATTCAGCCAGATATATCATTATCGCAAGTTTTGGACTAGTTTCTTTATCTGCCTGTACCATGGGCGATAAAGGAAGCAGCAAAGTACCAGACTCCGTAAAAATCGATACCACTAAAAAGTCTGAAACTGCAGCTCCTCCGGTGAAAACCTCAGACACTTCCCTGATCGACAGTCTGCAGACAGACACTGCTAAAAAGACTAAGAAATAATTAAATATAAAAACCCGCTGAAATTAAATCTTCAGCGGGTTTTGATTTAGGTCAGTTATTAAAACCGACTATGCTTTAGCGAATTGTAATTCGCCCAATATTTTAACATCTTCACTTAACATTATACCACCTGTTTCTAAGGCTGCGTTATAGGTTAAACCGAAATCGGTTCTGTTGATTTTTCCGCTTAAAGTAAATCCTGCTTTGGTATTTCCCCATGGATCTTGGGCAGTACCACCAAATTCTACATCTAAAGTAACTGGTTTAGTTACACCTTTAATAGTTAGATCTCCTGCTAATTTATAAGCACCGCCATCTTTTTTGAAAGAAGTAGATTGAAATGTAATAGAAGGAAATTCTTCTGCATTAAAGAAATCACCGCTCACTAAGTGGCCATCTCTGTCTTTGTTACCTGTATCTACAGAAGTTACTCCTGCCTGGAAAGAAACAGTAGCGTGTTCAAAGTCTTCAGAATCTGTAGTCAATTCAGCTGAAAATTCGTTGAAGCTGCCAGTAACGGTGGTGATCATCAAATGTTTTACTTTAAATTGAAGTTCACTGTGCGTTGGATCCAGAACCCATTTAGTAGTTGCCATAATTTTTAATTTTAGTTTTTGATTTATATTATAACGTAAAATTAAGAATAAAGTGCAGGCCCGGCGTTGATATATGGTAAGAAATATATTAAGCTTTGAAGTGTTTGTGTGCAAGGTCCTTACGTACGCGGCTTAATGATTCTGGAGTGATACCCAGATAGGAGGCGATCATCCACTGCGGTACCCTTAAAGTAAGGTTAGGATAAAGTTTGATAAAATCAAGATAACGCTCTTCCGCTGTAGCGCTTAATAACATGTTGATCCTCTTTTGCATAAAACGTATAGAATTGTTGAGCATCGTATTATTAAGATCATGCAGGCAGGGTACATGAAGCGAATTTTCATTAAAATAGTTCTTTGGAATGATCAGTGCGGTAGTCCGCTCTATGGCATCAATATAAAAATCTGATGGCTCATTAAAAAAGCTGTTTCTTTCCGACAGCCACCATCGCTCCGGCGCAAACTGGATAATATTTACCTTAGCTTTACTGTCTACAGAATAACAGCGCATTAAACCATCTGTTACAAAATAAGTATGATTACTGATCTCTCCCGGCGAGAGCAGGATCTTGTTTTTCTCGAAGGTCTTAACTTTAATATTTTCAGAAATGAGATCAAACTGCTCGTCAGTTATGGTTATCTTGCTGCGTAAATAATCTTTAAACTGATCAAACATGTACAGGGGTTTATAAAAACTATTTGTTTTTAATTTCGACGTTGGAGAAATCTACCCCGCATTTGCAATTTGAACCACATCCGCTGCTTTTTGGTGATACAGCGCGATAAATGATACGGCCTATATAATATAGGGCCCCAATAAATAACAATCCGACTAAAATAGTTTGCATATTCATAATAACAAAAATAATTAATTTTTCCATTAGTGAAGTCCGTTAATTGTAATTTCTTTGTCCATTAAACCTACTGTGCCTCCTACCCATTCGGCGGCAGTATTGTAGCTCACGCCAATCATTTTCCCTTTGCTCAGGCGTGCCAGATTAATACATAGCTGAGGCCTTTCTCCGTCTGGCCAAAGATACAAAAGCCTTATTTCAGTTTTTACTAATCCTTCAGGAGATCTGATCACTGGCTCATAGTTTACTTTCTTTTGCAGGATCCAGTTTTGAGGATCAGTGATCTGACTAATATCTGACCGCCTGATATCTATGATCACGCCTTTTCCTGAAAAGGAGAACAAGGGTTTAAGCACATAATTTTCCAGATCTTCCGGAATAGATTCCAGGGTGTTTAGAAAATAAGTATCAGGCACAAACTTGTTTTTTAAAAAAGGCATGGTGAATTTACTGATCCTGTAAAACCAGTTAGGGTGAGTGATCCATTCCACATCAAGCTGTTCCCGGGGGTCGAAACTTGATTTGAACAGATTCTGACGGGTACTTATTTCATCAAATATCAGCCTGTTATAAATTCTTTTTAGGCGTATCTTTTTGCCCTCTTTGTGATAGAATAACTGATTACCTTCTTTAAAGATATCTGTTAAGCTTAAAATGGAGATGCCCAAATGTTTTCCGGTGATCCAAAAATCAATAGCTGTTTTTTGATTGGGGGCATCTATATCCATTAATGCCACTTCTTCTGGGGCATGGTCACCAACAATTACTTTTTTAAGCAGGTCAATATACTGCTGTTCATTCATCCCATGGAAATAAGGACTTAAAGCGGCCATCTTATCCAGTTCATAACCATTGATATAACTAGCTGATAAGTGGGCCTGAAAAGCATATAAAGAGGGGAAGCCCTGCATTTCTATTAGCCTGGGAACTAAGCGGCCGGTTTTATCTTTACAGATACCAAAATCGAAAGCCATAAAATGAGGATGGTCATTTTCATCAGGCACCTGCCATTCGGGAGGAATAGCAGCAGCAGTCAGCGCTTTAAAATCCGGTCGTTCAATAAATTTAATGATTTCTTCACCGGCAGCAATCAGCTGATCTTTTAAATCCTGAGGAATAAATACAGGTGTTTCTGCCAAACGAATGGTGAGCGGAGGATAATCACCGTTAACCAGCTTTAAAAAATTTTTGTACTTAGCCCTGGTAAAGTGCTGATTAAAATATGTTCTGTACGGTCCGATCATATCTTAATAGGGTATGGATTGGAGTGCTTCAGTAATAAAATTAGGAAGGATCTGCTGTACCGTGAGGGTAATTCCGTTTGGGTTATCCAATTGATGAAGAATATCTGTATACTTTTCTTCGCCATAGGTAGAAATCACTGCTTCTTTATTTTTTTTCGCTAACAGGTATGATCTGATATCTGCAGGGGCTGCTTCAGGGTGGAACTGTGTTCCGGAAATTTCTTTGGAAAACCGGACCGACATGATGCAGCGTTCCAGGTCGTACCCGGTGGGATCGATAATGTTTTCCATGGCTAAGACATGGGCTTCTTTTTTGGGAAAAAGCTTTTTTTCGGGAGCTGTCACCTGCCATTCTCTGCTGTCGATTGCGTAAAATGGATTAGGCAAACCCCGGTAAAGGATATCTTGTTCGCCATCTGCTGTTAAGCTAACAGGTACTATCCCAAATACGCCAGATCTTCTTCTGCTGATTTTTCCTATTTTATATTTACGGCAGGCAAGCTGAAAAGAGTAACAGATAAGGAATACATGTTTTTTAGCAATGTGTATTGCATTGTGTGCTTCAATCGTATCTAATAAGTTGGAAAATGATTTTTCCCATGGCTCATCTTTTCCGTCAAGGGGATTGCCGGGGCCGCCACTTGATATGTAAATGTCGTATTCGATCCCGGGAATCTCATTTTTTGACCGCAGATCAAAGGTCTCTGATACCAGGTCTGCTTTATCTGCTGTTTCATAGCGCGACAGTACATTCAATATTCCTTTCATGCCCAGGTTTGCAGACCCATTGTTCATGTCGATTACGGCTACTTTAATTTCCTTCCTGGCCTTCATAATTATCTTTTAGCACCAATTAAAGTTTGGCTGGTAATAAAATCCACTACAGCCTCTAAACTGCCGGTCTTCTCATAAACGGCGAGCTGCTGGTCAGCGCCTGTACCGCGTTCCAATATCTGATGAATATAATTGAGGTCATCCCTGCAGCCCAATTCATCCACTACATCATCTACAAAATCTAATAATTCCAAGACTAAGCTTCGGCAGCTTACTTCTATTTCCTTGCCAAAATCGATCAGCTGGCCGTCAATTCCATAACGTGCAGCGCGCCACTTATTCTCATTGATTAAGGCTCTGGAATAATTGATAAAACTCATATTCTGCAGACGAAGTTTATATAGTTTAGCACATAATGCCTGAAATAGGGCTACAAAAGCCATTGTCTCATCAATTAACAGGGGGCAATCGCATATTCTGAATTCGATGGTTTCAAAAAATGGATGAACACGGATGTCCCACCAGATCTTTTTTGCATTATCAATGCTATTGGTTTTGATCAGTAACTTGATATAATTGTCATAATCTTCAATACTATTGAAAACATCAGGAATGCCGGTGCGGGGAAATTTATCAAATATTTTAGTACGGAAAGATTTGTAGCCGGTATTCCGTCCTTCCCAAAAGGGTGAATTGGTAGATAAGGCAAAAACATGAGGCAGAAAATAACGCACCTGATTGGCAATATGGATAGCCAGTTCCCGGGATTGAAAACCAACGTGGACATGCAGACCAAAGATCAGGTTGGAGCGTGCCGCTTCCTGAAATTCATTGATTATTTCATTATAGCGGGGGTGTTCAGTGATCAATTGCTTCTCCCAGCGGGAAAAAGGATGTGTTCCTGCTGCACCGATCTGAAATCCAAGGTCTCCGGCCAGTTGAGAAACTGTAGTACGCAAGCCAGAAATTTCCTGTCTTGCTTGCGTTGTGTTTTTACAAATGCCTGTTCCCACTTCTACTACGGCCTGGTGCATTTCTGCTTTAACCTGGTCCTTATATATCTTTTGGGCAGCTTCTACGATCTGCTGATCGTGGGAAATCAATTCCCGGGTAGCAGGGTCAATAACCATGTACTCTTCTTCAATACCTAGTGTAAATCTATTCATGTAAGGTAATTATTGCCCGCTCAGTTTTGTATTTGATCGGACTGATAGGTAAATATACCTTTTTTATCTTCTAAGGGCTGACTTGCCAAAACCAATACGTTTGAGTACGCTGTACATTCTAACAATTGGAATAAGAGGCTGCTGCCTATTGATCCGCTTGCCAATTGCTTTCTTTCCCATTTTGTTGTTAAAACAATAAAAACAAGGCTTCAGTTTTTTTAATCGGCGGCTCGCTATTGAAAGATTAGTGTAAATATATATGACATTGTCCTAGCTAATAGACTGATATATCAATTATTTACGTTATCTTTGCGCCAAAATTAGGCGCATTTTATGCAAAAAATAAGAAATATAGCTATTATAGCACACGTTGACCACGGTAAAACTACATTGGTTGATAAGATTTTACACGCTTGTTCTATTTTTCGTGACAACGAACAAACAGGCGACTTAATACTTGATAATAACGATTTAGAAAGAGAACGTGGTATCACGATCGTTTCTAAAAACGTTTCAGTAATGTACAAAGACATTAAAATCAACATTATTGATACCCCTGGTCACGCCGATTTCGGTGGTGAGGTTGAGCGTGTATTGAAAATGGCTGATGGTGTTCTGTTGTTATGCGATGCGTTTGAAGGTGCAATGCCTCAAACACGTTTCGTTACACAAAAAGCATTGGCTTTAGGTTTAAAACCTATTGTTGTGGTTAACAAAGTAGATAAAGAAAACTGTCGTCCGGAAGAAGTTTATGAGCAAATCTTTGAATTGTTCTTTAACCTTGAAGCTACAGAAGATCAATTAGACTTCCCTGTAATCTACGGTTCATCTAAACAAGGATGGATGAGTACAGACTGGAAAGTACCTACTACAGATATTTTTCCTCTATTAGACGCTGTTGTTGAAAATATTCCTGCTCCGCCAATGCTTGAAGGTACCTTGCAAATGCAGATCACTTCATTAGATTATTCATCTTTTGTTGGTCGTATTGCAGTTGGACGTGTTCACCGTGGTGTGATTAAAGAAAACCAGCCAGTTACCCTGATCAAACGTGACGGTAAAATGGTTAAATCAAGAGTAAAAGAACTATATACTTTTGAAGGTCTTGGAAAGATCCGTACTACTGAAGTAAAATCAGGTGATATCTGCGCTGTTGTAGGTATTGAAGGATTTGATATCGGTGATACCATCTCTGATTTTGATGCTCCTGAGCAATTGCCGGTTATCAAAATTGATGAGCCTACAATGAACATGCTGTTCACGATCAATAACTCACCATTCTTTGGTAAAGAGGGTAAATTTGTTACTTCTCAACGTATCAAAGAACGTTTGTATAAAGAAATGGAAAAAAATCTTGCCCTTAAAGTGGTTGAGACTCCATCTCCTGATGCGTATTTAGTATACGGAAGGGGTATTCTCCATTTATCGGTATTGATCGAGACCATGCGTCGTGAAGGTTATGAAATCCAGGTTGGACAGCCACAGGTTATTATCAAAGAAATTGATGGTAAAAAATGTGAGCCGGTTGAAACTCTGATCGTTGACGTACCGGGTGAAGTTGCTGGTAAAGTAATTGAATTGGTTACACAACGTAAAGGTGAATTGCTGATCATGGAACCTAAAGGTGACTTACAGCATTTAGAATTTGAGATTCCTGCACGTGGTATCATCGGATTAAGAAATAACGTTTTAACCGCTACTGGTGGTGAAGCGATTATGGCTCACCGTTTTAAAGCTTACGAGCCCTGGAAAGGTACGATCCCTGGAAGATTAAATGGTGTTTTGGTATCAATGGAAAAAGGCAGCACTACTGCTTATTCAATTGATAAATTACAAGATCGCGGTCGTTTCTTCGTTGATCCGGGTGTTGAGGTTTATGAAGGTCAGATCATGGGTGAGCACATTCGTGATAATGATTTAGTAGTAAACATTGTTAAAGGAAAAGCCTTAACTAACATGCGTGCTTCTGGTACAGATGATAGTAACCGTATTGCTCCTGCAATTAAATTTTCATTAGAAGAAGCTATGGAGTATATCCAGGCTGATGAGTATATTGAAATTACACCTTTAAGCATGCGTTTACGTAAAATCTTCTTAACAGAAAATGAACGTAAAATAAAAGGTAAAAACTTCTAATTTTACTTAGATCATAAATAGTAAAGCCTGCAAGCATCCGCTTGCAGGCTTTTTGTATATATAGCTTTTTCAGCTTGCAGACTTTGTCTGTCAGACAGCTCAAAATTAAACTTAGATGACGCTTAGAAGCCATTCAGCATGATCTTTTTACTTATTTTAGCCGCTACTAAAAAGATATCATGGAATCATTAAAAGGAAAAAATGCACTGATCACAGGTGCCGGAAAAGGACTGGGACGTGCAATAGCTATAGCGCTGGCCCAGGAAGGCGTAAATGTTGGTTTGGTAGGCAGAACCGCGTCAGATCTGGAGCATCTGGCCGAAGAGCTGAAAACTCTTGATATCCGCACCGCTATGGCTACTGCAGACGTCTCTTCGATTGATGCTGTAAATGCCGCTGTAACAAAGATCAAAAACGAACTTGGTGTGATAGATATCCTGATTAATAATGCTGGTATTGGCAGCTTTGGTTCTTTTATGGAATTGGAACCTGCTAAATGGGAAGAGATCGTTAAAGTTAACCTGTTCGGTGTATACTATGTAACGCGAGCCGTGCTTCCCGAAATGATAGAAAGAAAAACCGGGGATATTGTAAATGTATCTTCTACTGCCGGGCAGCGCGGGGCCGCAGTAACCAGTGCTTACAGTGCCTCTAAATTTGGATTAATGGGCCTTTCTGAATCTCTTATGCAAGAAGTGCGTAAACATAATATTCGTGTAACTGCTTTAACTCCAAGTACAGTAGCTACAGATATGTCAAAGTCTTTAAAGCTGACTGACGGTAATCCGGATAAAGTAATGCAGCCGGAAGATTTTGCAGAGCTGGTAGTAAGTCAGCTGAAATTAAACCGCAGGGTTTTTGTAAAAGAAGCAGGCCTTTGGTCTACCAACCCGTAAAATGAAAACAGCTTTTTATAGTATCCTGCTGGTATTTTTATCGGTATGTCTTATATTTTCCATTCTTTTCACCTGGCGGCCGGAGCTGATCAGGGTGGTGAGGTATCAGATACCGGATGCTGAAACTTACAAAGCTTATCCGCAGACGGTAATTCACCCGTCAGATACAGCGTTTCACTTCATAAAGGGCGCAACGAATAGAAATGATTTAGATACGATCCATGTACTGGATGGTAAAAAGAGACTCCTTACTTTTAACGAATACCTGAAGGCAGGAAAGGTCAGTCTATTTATGGTCATTAGAAATGACAGTATCATTTATCAGCATTTTGCACCGGGATACAGCGATTCTACCCTGACCACCTTGTTTTCTGTGGCCAAAACCATGGTGTCTGTTATGCTTGGGCAGGCGCTGGAGCAGGGGAAGATAAAAAGCCTGGGCGACCGGCTGGTTCAATATGTTCCTGAGCTAAAGTCCAATCCTGCATTTGATCATATTACCCTGAAGAATTTACTCGACATGAAATCGGGACTTAAATTTGAAGATACCAATGGCAGTTATATTCATGCTTTTTTATCTGATGAGGCCAGGTTTTATTATACTGATGATATCAAAAAGGAACTGTTAAAAGTAGAGTTGGATCATACACCTGGTTCGGTGTATAAATATGAAAGTATAGATGCATTTTTACTAACCTGGGCCTTGGAAAATGCAACAGGAGAAAAGATATCCCAATACTTTGAAGACAATGTCTGGAAAAGGATTGGAACTGAATATACTGCCAGCTGGGGGCTGGATCATGAGAATGGATTGGCCAATACAGCAAGCAGGTTTCAATGTACTGCGGTTGACCTTGCAAAAATCGGCCGTTTATATCTTCATCAGGGACTGTACAATGGTCATCAGATCGTACCTGAAGAGTGGGTAGACCGGTCTTTACACTTAAAGGGAGAAATCCCTGCGACGGCAAAGGGCTGGCAAAAAACAGCACATCATTATTTGTGGTGGATTCCTCAGGAAGGTGAAAATGGTGATTTTGCAGCCGAAGGAATGCTTGGACAAAGATTATATATGGATCCTTTAACCCATACTATCATTGTTGAATTTGCTGCAGGCGGTGCAGGCGATTACCCTTACCGGAAGGTTAGCCGGTATCTGTCCGGATTGCCCTTTACTTATCCTCAATAATAGACTTTATTAAACAGGGGGCAACGAATCCCGTTTCCCCCTGTTTAAAAATATAATAGTTATAAAAAGCTAAACTATTAATTATGCATGCTGGTTCTCATGAACACCTTCAGCAAACTCTTCCACCATTTTATCATTAAATGCTGGCAGGTCTCTGGGACTACGGCTGGTTACCAAGCCCTGATCTACCACAACTTCGGCATCTTCCCAGTTTGCACCGGCATTAACCAGATCAATTTTTATGGTTTTAGTAGAAGTAAGGTTACGTCCTTTTACTACTTCTGCTGAGATCAATACCTGCGGTCCGTGACAAATAGCAGCCACTGGTTTTCCTGCTTCAAAAAATGCCCTTACAAATTTTAGTGCACTGTCATTTTTTCTTAGTGCATCCGGATTAAGTACTCCTCCGGGAATTACCAGCCCATGGTAATCATTGGCATTAACTTCTGTTACAGTTCTGTCTACATCCACTTCTACTGTCCAGTCGCGGTCGTTTTTCATTCCTCTGATCTTACCGGCTTCCAGTGATATGATATGCACGTTTGCACCTTCTTCTTTTAATCTTTGAACAGGGCTTACTAACTCCGATTCTTCAAATCCATTTGCTGATAAAACAGCTATGTTACGATTGCTTAATGTTCCCATAATAATATTTATTAAGTAGAAACTAAAACAAGTCGCAAAAAAGAAAGTTTTTTAAAATTGAAATTTTGGATAAAAGGGACATCCAAATGATTAAGCCTGCTGCTTAGCTTAGTCGTTGGTTTTTCTGTGCCGTACATAATACTGGGCAAGATTCATAGCAATCCAGAAATGATTAACCAGGTTAGGAATTAATCCATAATACTTGGTCAGGATAAGAAACCGTTCCTTTAAGCTGGCCATATGTTTCTGTTTAGAAACGCCGCCTACCAGGTATTTTGCTACATAACTGTTTGTATTCACAATGCTGGAAGCATTCTTTGCTGCCCTGATGATCCAGTCGATATCTGAGCTATATTTATATTGCAGGTCATATGGTTTGGCAAGGCTTCGTTTGATATAGATAGCCTGGTGGCTAATGCTCATTCCGTGCTTAAAGCTATGCCAGTCAAAAGTTTCTGGTGCCCGGTGCCTTCGTTGTCCAAGACTTTCCCATTTTTCGTTAAACATCTCTGTTTCTCCGTAGTAAATATCAGCTCCCGGAGCACTATCAAACACCTCGGTAACCGTTTCCGGGGCATAAATTTCGTCACCAGAATTCATAAACAGCACATAATCTCCTGTGGCCAGTGCCAATCCTTTATTCATGGCATCATAGATTCCGGCATCCTTTTCGGAGATGAACTGACTTAGCCGGTCTTTGTATTTGTAAATAATATCTTTTGTGCCATCAGTGGAAGCACCATCGATAATAATGTATTCAATATGCTGATAGGTTTGGTTCAATACGGAAAGCATAGTGCGCTCAATATCCTTTATATTATTATAAACGATGGTGATCACACTAAGTTTTGGCTGCATGGTTAAGGTTCTAATTAACGGGGATGTAAATTGATCAGTGACTGATAGAGCAATATATGCTTTTCGGCGATAACCTCCTCAGAAAAATGAGTGAGTATGGTTAATCTTGCTTGTTTTTGAATGTCTGCGGCGTTTTCTTCGTGATATAACCATTCCATACCCGTGGCCAGGTCTTCCGAAGATTCATAATCTGCCAGATAGCCATTTACCAGGTGTTCTACCATATCTGGAATGCCACCTGTTTTAAAGGCCACTACAGGCGTTGCGCAGGCAAGGCTCTCCATTACTGTGTTTGGCAGATTATCTTCCAGGGAGGCGGTAATAAACGCGTCAGCAGCAGAATAACACTTCGCCAGGTGGGCATCATTGTTTATCGTCCCTAAAAAAGTAGTTTTAAAGGGGAATTCGGGCATGTCGGCGTTATCCTTATTGCCAAATATGAGCAGTTCTATATTTTCTTTAATTACTCCCGGTCTTCCTGCCAGATCATTCAGGGCATCCAGTAAAAAAGAAGTGCCTTTATGTTTATCATTTTTTGAGGGCATAAACCCGCTCATCAGCACAAATTTTTCTGGAGAGATCTTTAATAGTTTTTTTGCCTCCGCTTTAACATAAGGCTTAAAAACGTTCGTTTCGATCGTATTTGGAATAACGGTAGTTTCCCTCGCACCCATCAAACTGCTGAATTTTACCGACCGGGCCATCCAGTTGCTTGGTGCAACAATATGAAAACCCAGGTTCTGATATCCTTTTTTCTTGCTTTTCCAGGTAAGATGAGATATGTCATTCTTACCGCTGATCTTTAACAAAGGGCAGGAGCCGCACTGTTTATGGAAATTTTCGCAGGAATAACGTACGTGGCAGCCACCAGTAAAAGCATTGCTGTCATGAAATGTCCAAACGATGGGCTTATCCAATTCCTCCAGCTCAGCAAGATCCTTTGGCCTTAAAAATCCGTGGTTGATCCAATGTATATGGATCAGATCTGCTTCTTTTAAAGCTGGATGGCTAATCACTGATCTGCCAAACCATTGCAGAGAAAAAGGGGTTTTCAATGCTTTCACTAATCCTTTTGCCAGGTATCTCTCCGAAAGGATATTAAAAATAGCCCGCGCCTTTTGGAAAGGTGTTTTGCTGAATGAATCTGCCTGGACACTTTCTTTAAACTGGTAATATACCATTACACGAGATTCAACACCACCTATTTTAAGCGCGTTATTTAAACGGAGACAGGCCCTTCCAGCACCTCCGTTTCCTTCATATGTATTTAGATGGACTATTTTCAATGTATCAAAATTACATATTATTGCTATCCTTTAGGTATTTTCATAACTTATATATTAACTTTATCGGCCATCAGACTGAGTAAAGCAAGGAAAACAACTATGGATAACCTTTTAACCGACAGACAATTTTGGGTAAATTATTGGGAAAGTAAAACAGACTTGTCGGTCAGCATCCCTGCAAACTACCTGTTTCATAAAGAACTAGGCTCCATTATTAAAACTCAAAAAGTAAAAACTGCCATAGAACTTGGTGGGTTCCCTGGTTATTATGCGGTATTTCTTAAAAAATATTTTAAGCTGGATGTAACCCTGCTCGATTATTTTGTACATCAGCCTGTTACCACTACATTATTAGCAGCAAATGGCCTCCGGGAAAGTGATATTCATATCATTGAAACGGATCTTTTTAACCACAAAGAAGTCCAAAAATATGATCTGGTATTGTCATGCGGACTGATTGAACATTTTAACGATACCGAAGATATCATTCAGCGTCATATAGATTTCTTAAAGCCGGGCGGAACCTTGCTGATTACCCTGCCAAACTTTAAGGCATTAAACGGATGGTTTCAAAAGACGTTTGATAAAGACAATTACGATAAACACAATATTGATTGTATGGACCCGGAATTGCTGGCTGCCATCACCCGCAAAGCCGGACTGGAAGTGGTGCAGTCAAAATATTTCGGCTACTTTAGTCTGTGGCTGGAGAATGAAAAAAACAAGCCTGCAGGTGTGAGGTTACTTAAAAAATCGGTATGGTTGCTGGGGAAAGTGTTTACGAAGATTGTTGCTTTTAACTCTAAACAGCTGTCACCGTATATCATCTTAGAAGCTAGAAAACCACTTATTTAGCGCAAGCGTTGTATCAGGTATCTTTTTAGCCGCTGCCATAAACTTCCCTTTCTGGTGCTTAAAAATTCTTTAATTGCTATATAGGCAACAGGGCTCTCTTTAATTTCAGCAGGAAATTGGGTGATCTGCTTAGGGTGAATGATCACATTATAAATGTCGTTAATACCAGAATGTACACCACTACCGTCGTGACCAATATTATTTACCAGTGAATGTGCGGGATTTAGGGTAAGCCCCTCCTTAAGAAATATAGAAGCGTACCAGCGGATAGCCCAGGAATTGTTTTTTGCCTGTTTAAAATCCTGCATCTGTTTCCAGAAGTTCATCGTATGATCAATAGAAAAAGCAGCTCTTTTCTTTGCATCAAAGCTGGTCATTAACGTATCGATATTAGGTTCAAAATGCTGCCAGGCCCTTTCCCATGTAGCCCATCCCCAGCTGGTAGCAGCACGGTAAAAGAAAGCTTCTGGCAATTCTTTTCCTTTAAGCGGGTACATGTAGGCACCAATATGCATGACACGTTCTTCCTGGCGGTATCTATTTAGGGCATCATTGAAGTAATTCAAAGTATAAGGAGAAGTAATGAGGTCATCTTCAAAAACGATCACCTGTCCATAGTCTTTGGCTAGTCTGCTTACTCCGGCAATCACCGAATTAGCCAGTCCCATGTTCTCTTTCCTTTTAATGATCTCTACCGACTTAAACCCATCGATCGTTTTCAGCAGCTCCCGCACTTCTTTTACCAGGTCTTCATCTGCTGCGGTTTTAGGCCCGTCAGAAAATACAAAAAGTCTGCTTTCGGCTGCCAGTTCATTTTGTTTCAGAAACTTAAGTGTACGCCCGGTATGCTGAGGTCTGTTATACACGAACAAGGCGATGGGAGCGAAGCTTTGCATAGATTAAAATATTTGGAGGGTCTGATTTGACTTTTTTGTTAAAACGGTATAAGCATTTGCATATTGCTCTTGTTTTTTTAAACCCATTATTTTTCCAACAGTTTTTTTTATTCTATATTCTAATTCTATCTTCAGCAACTTTGAAAAGCTTTTAGATGCCTTTTTATTAACGAATTCATTAAATTTAGTAGTGGCTGTTGGTGTCATGGAAACCTGATCAGAAACGATTTCTAATCCTTCACTTTGCAGCAAAAAACGAAGGGACGTTGGGGTATACATATTAATATGCCCGTAATCAAGAAAATGCTTCATGCGTTTATCTACCCCAAAGCGGTAATCCAGAGGTACTTCAATCACGATATGTTTGGCAATACGCTTCAATTCGCGGATTAAGATCCGTTCATGTTCAACATGTTCCAATACATGGGCCAGGATAACGAGGTCAAAACTGTCGTCGGCATAAGGAATTTCATAACCATCAAAGCTTTTTGCTTCCTTTAACCGGCCTAAGCCGCGTTCCTTTATCAAAGAAACTCCGGTTTCCGCAATTTCAAGGGCGTATAACTCGGTACCGAAATTCCATTCATTCAAAAAATGAAGAATACTGCCATCGCCTGCACCTACTTCTAATACTTTAACCGGATTAAGACCTTTACAAACCGCTACGATATTAGCTGCTTTTGCTGATGCCCCCAGCATACGCCAGGCAGTATCATTTTGCGTATAAAAGTTGTTATAAGCCGATTTTACTTCATCACTTAACATCTGGAGAGAAATTTAATTAGGTTAATCTATATTCCTAAACAGTTATCTGTTTTGTAAAATACTGAGGTTGCTTTCAAATAAAATAATCCGGGGGAGATCCCTGTAAAGGAAAGCTCTTTAAAACCTGCATCTTTAAGAAAAATAACTGCTTTTTCATAATCCTTACGTTCAGAATCATCCAAAACAATTACTCCCGATGGCGTTAAGGCTTTAACACTATTGATACAGCAGTTTACCCGGTCTCTGCCATCTACGATGACGATATCGAACTTTTCGCCCAGTGCAGCTGCTTTTTTTGAATATTCTCCGCCACGCTCCAGCTTACTGAAAATCATTTCAGCATTTGCCGGTTTGCTCTTTACAATCTTATTGTACCAGGTTTCATCATGTTCAACGGATACTACTTTCAGAACGCGTTTGGCATAAAAAAGTGTGGAGCTGCCAGATCCGTATTCAAATATTTTAAGGTCTTTATTTAGTCTGGTCTTGATAAAGTCGATAAAAGAATAAGTTACCCATGGTAAAGGCTCTCCATTGCTGTCCAGCGCCTGCTGGTTGTCAAAAGAAGTGAACCAGCCAATATTGGCGAGGTAACCTTTATGTCCGTAAGATAGCAATGCCTTTAATCTGTCCGGTTTTTTTAATAATGTTGCGAATGCTTTGAGTTTATTCAACGTTTAAGTATTTTTTGAAATGCAGTCAGCAAAAATAATGATTTTAACATCATTACACCCTGCTGTCTGGTTTTAGAAATGATTAATAGGTAAAAAGCAGTGATAAAACAAGCTACTAATGTAGCTATAGAAGCACCTATACCCCCGTATTTGGGGATCAGCCATAGGTTAAGTAAAATGTTTACTACAGCACCAAGGGCTGTGCGCTGAAAAGAGATCATGGTATACCCTTCTGCAAGAAGGTACTGGGAACTGGCACTGCCCAGGAAAACAAAGATGCCCGACCAGATATGTATGGATAACATTTGCCCTGCGCCAGGGTAAGCATCTTTATAGATGAGGTGAATGAGATCAGGGCCCAGAAAGCTAACCATGATGGCCACGGGCAGGCTGATGAAGACTAAAAGATCATACAGATTTCCCAGTCTTTTGAGGTAACGCTCAGGATCTGTTTTCCGGGCATGAATGATAGCTGGAAAAACAGAGGTAACGATGGCTACAGGAATAAAATACCAGGCTTCGCTGATGCTTGCAGCTACGCTGTAGATCCCTACTTCTGCACTTCCGAAAGGTTTTAACATCACCTGGTCTATTTTCATGTAAATGGAAACCATTACCGCAGAAAGGATCAGGGGAAAAGATTGTTTGATCAATGCTGTGGCCCGCGCTCTGCTAAATGTCCATTTAAGTATACTTTCTCCCCTTTTATGATACATATAGACTAACCCTACGGACAATGAAAGACTGTCAAAGGTCAATGCCGCGGCAAAGTAGATAACGGGCATGTGGAACAGTACCAGTAAAGCTTTTATAATTACAGAAAGCATCACACATACATTCTGGATTTTTACTACATATTTTGAAGCTACCTGTGATTGAAAATAGGAATCAATCACATTAAAAGATTTAAAAAAAGAAGCGAAGGCAAGAATAAGGATCACCCAGGTCAGCGAATCTCCGGGTTTGCTGGAAATATGGTGAAACAGCAAATAGATGCCTACAGTTAAGGGGATCAGTAATAGATTTACGCTGAGCCGCATCAATAAAGAGGTGCCGAGAATCTCCTCTTTTTTATGGGGTTCATTAATAATTTCCCTAATAATAAAGGTATCCAATCCTAAAGCACCAACAGCGGCAACGATCATGGTAAAGGCACTGGCAAAGCTCAGGTCGCCAAAAGAAGTAGCCCCCAGGTATTTGGCGATCATAAAGCCTATCACCATACTAAGGATTTTTCCGAACATTAGCCAGCCTGTATTTTTAAAATACTTGTTGAATGCTGCTTCATCAAAACCTTTTAAACCGGGTATCTTCATCAGCGCAAAGATGTGAAATTAAAAACTCTTCTCCATTCGCTTTATTTTTTCTAGAAATGGAGCAGTAATTCTTCCAGGTGAGTGATCTGCCAGGCTACATCGGCAGGTTTTTCTTTATTTAGGGGGTTAAAATAAATGGCCTTAATTCCGTAGTCCTGCGCCCCGCGGATATCGGCCTCCAGGCTATCGCCAATCATAATACTCTCTTGTTTGCTGGCACCGGCCTTTTGCAGGGCATAGTCAAAAATTGCAGGGTCTGGTTTATTTACGCCTACATCCTCGGAAATGATCACATTTGTGAAGTAAGGATTTAAGTTACAGCGGTCCATTTTAATTAGCGTAGTTTCTTTAAACCCATTAGAGATCAGGTGCAGTGTATATTTTTCCTGTAAATAAGCCAGTACTTTTTCTGATCCTTCAAACAGATTGGTCTTCATCGGGCTTCTGTTCACATAATCGTCTTCAAACTGATGTGGTACATTTTCTGGTGCTATTCCCAGCTGGATAAATGTTTTATGAAATCTTTCTGCCCTTAGCGTATCTTTTGTGATGCGGCCCATATGGTATTCTGCCCAGAGAAAGTGGTTGTTCTCTGTATAGGTTTCAATAAAAGTTTCACATGAATTTAGTCCCAATTGTCCCAATTTATACTGCTGATACAGCTCTGTTAAGGTTTCCTGTGCATTTTTATCAAAATCCCAAATGGTATGGTCAAGGTCAAAGAAAATATGTTTAATCATTGGTGTTTTTAAAAAGCGGATTTATAATTTAGTGCCATAGGCGAGGTCGCCTGCATCACCCAGTCCGGGTACAATGTACGATTTGGTGGTCATTTCCACATCAATAGCACCTACCCATAATTTTGCTGCAGGGAAGTTTGCACGGACATGTTTTATGCCCTCCTCGCTGGCAATAGCTGTCACGATGTGCAATTCTTTAATTTTGTATTGTGCTATAAGTTCCTTGCAGCATAACACCATACTTAAGCCTGTAGCCAGCATAGGGTCGGCCATGATGATCACTTTACCGGTTAAGTCTGGCGCAGAAATATAATCGATTTGAATTTCAAGCGGTCCCTGGCTATGCGGTTTCCTGTAAGCGGTAATAAAAGCAGACGCTGCCTGATCAAAAACATTGAGCATACCTTGTTGCATAGGAAGTCCGGCACGGAGGATCGTAGCCAGTACCGGCTGCTGCTCCAGTTTCTTAGTTGCTGCAATCCCCAAAGGGGTTTGTGTCTGTGTATCGGTATAACTAAGCGTTTTGCTGATCTCCCAGGCAAAGAACTCGCCCAGTCTTTCCAGGTTCCGGCGAAAGCGCATGGCATCCTGCTGAATCTTTCCGTCGCGCAATTCTGCCAGGAAGATATTGGCTATAGAATCAGTTTTACTCAGGTCGAATATCATGGGGTAAAGATAAACAATCTGCCAGTAATTGTTTATAGAGCCTTCTTCCCAATTTCCCTTTGCCAAAATCAGGTAAGGTTTCTTTATGCCAGAGTATGTAAAACTGACCGTTAAATAACTTCACATTTTCAATGAGCCTGCCCCAGTTTTTTAAAACTTCTTCTATATTGAATGTTCTGTTCTGCTTTAGTATCGCATCATTTATGGCTACCGGGTGCACCAATAGATGGGTGGTCTTCTCCAGCTGCAGGTCATACCAGAAAAAAGGGGTACAGGTACCTGCTCTAAAACCGATCGTGGTCTGATAGCCCATCCTATAGTCTTTAACGATCCCATTTTTTAACAGCTCCAGATAACTTCTGGGAAAACTGATCTGTTTATCGCAGATCGTTTCAATTTCTTTAGCCGGCTTAAAAAAGTAAACAGGGTTCAGTTTATATTTTTCATGCTGCTCATTTAAAAAAAGCTTTAATCCGCTAACCTTCGCCTGGGTTTCGGGCGAGTTTTTCTTAAAAACAGAGAGGTTTTTAAAAAGCCGCAGGGCCTGACGGAGAAAATACGCCGTACCGGGTTTTTCAGTAGGATATAAACAAACCAGCGGAATAAATTCAAACTCTTTTTTACCAAAATATAAAGCCGGATAATGCTTTAACAGCATATTTTTAAGCATTAATGCCCAGGCATCGATCACCGGTAATTCCAGCAGTTTCAGCTTGCTCTGTAAACTCAGCTCGACAGGGAAATTTCCTTCTGCATTGGCCTTAAAAGGCAAGTATTCTTCATAACGGCTTACAAAATAAAAAGCAGCGGCAAAAACATCAAAAGGTAAACTGCTGTCCTCTACAGCAAAAGGGACGATCATATCTCCAAAAATGGTCGTCTTAATAGTAGGAGGAGAAATGGTATGAGAAAGCAGGAAATCCGACTGCTTAAAAAACGGTTCATTGCCTATAGGCCGGTTCGCATAGCTTATTTTAGCTAATGATGACGATTTAAATTCGGCAACATTAGAGCTGAACCCAGCCTGTGTTTGAAGGATTTCATTGAAAATAAAGTTAAAAATATACTTTATTCTTGGTGTAAGTAGCGGAACATATACCAGTAGCTTCATGCGCAATAAATTTAAGATATAATCGCGACAATTCAATACGCCAATATTTCTTATCTTTGAGTATCTATGAAATTTCAACTTGTTTCAGATTATAAACCTACGGGTGATCAGCCAAATGCGATTGAGCAACTGGTTTCAGGTGTCAACAATAATGAGAATTATCAGACATTGCTTGGCGTAACAGGGTCGGGTAAAACATTTACTGTAGCCAATGTGATCCAGCAGACGCAGAAACCTACCCTGATCCTTAGCCATAACAAAACGCTGGCGGCGCAGCTGTATGGAGAATTCAAAAACTTCTTTCCGGAAAATCAGGTAAATTATTTTGTTTCTTACTATGATTATTACCAGCCAGAGGCTTATATGCCCAGCAGTAATACCTATATCGAAAAGGATCTGAGTATCAATGAGGAGATAGAAAAATTAAGGTTACGGACAACCTCGGCATTAATGTCGGGCAGAAGGGATGTGATCGTGGTTTCTTCGATATCCTGTATCTATGGTATGGGAAATCCCGAAGATTTCTCCCGTTCTGTATTTCGCTTTGCTGTGGGCACCAGGGTGTCCAGAAACACATTTTTGCATAGCCTTGTAGAGATCTTATATGCAAGAACGGTTAATGATTTTAAACGCGGGACCTTTAGGGTAAAGGGAGATACCGTTGATATATTCCCCGCTTATCTGGATACTGCTTACCGGGTTTCCTTTTTTGGCGATGATATTGAAGAGTTAAGTGTAATTGACCCTGTAACTGGTAAAACACTCGAAAAACTGGAAGATATGTCCGTTTATCCGGCAAATTTGTTCGTTACACCTAAAGATAGGTTTCAATCTTCGATATGGGGTATACAGGAAGAACTTGAAGTGCGTAAAAACCAGCTGATTGGCGACAGGCAACTGCTGGAAGCTAAACGTTTGGAAGAACGCGTTAACTTCGATATTGAAATGATGAAAGAGCTGGGCTATTGCTCGGGTATTGAAAACTATTCGAGGTTCTTCGATGGCCGAAGCCCGGGAATGCGTCCTTTCTGTCTGCTGGATTATTTTCCTGATGATTACCTGATGGTAATTGATGAAAGTCACGTTACTGTGCCGCAGATCAGGGCAATGTATGGCGGGGACAGATCAAGAAAGATGTCTCTGGTTGAGTATGGCTTCCGCCTGCCATCAGCACTGGATAACAGGCCCCTTAATTTTGAGGAATTTGAGCGTCTTGCGCCGCAGACGATCTATGTAAGTGCTACACCGGCTGATTATGAATTACAGAAATCTGACGGTATCGTAGTAGAACAGGTGATCAGGCCTACCGGATTGCTTGACCCGCTGATTGAAGTAAGACCGGCAGTAAACCAGGTGGATGACCTGCTGGATGAAATCGACAAAACGATCAAAATGGGCGATCGTGTATTGGTGACTACCCTCACCAAACGTATGGCAGAGGAGCTAACCAAATATATGGACCGGTTGAATATCAAATGCCGTTATATCCACTCGGAGGTGAAAACCCTGGAGCGGGTAGAGATCCTGCGCGGATTGCGTCTGGGCGAATTTGATGTGCTGATCGGGATCAATCTGCTGAGAGAAGGACTGGATTTGCCTGAGGTTTCTTTTGTAGCGATCCTCGATGCTGATAAGGAAGGTTTTTTGAGGTCTGAGCGCTCTTTGATCCAGACTATTGGACGGGCTGCACGTAATGACCGCGGAAGAGTGATCCTTTATGCGGATAAGATTACGGATTCTATGGCAAAGACGATGGATGAAACGAACCGCCGCCGCGAAAGGCAGATCGCCTATAATACCGAGCATGGAATTGTTCCTAAAACTGTTGGCAAAAGCAGGGAAGCCATTTTAGAGCAGACTTCTGTACTGGATTTCTCGGCTAACACTGACCGTAAAAAGGCTTATGTAGAAATTGACCAGGTAAGTATTGCTGCGGACCCTATTGTGCAGTACATGACCAAGCCAGAGATGCAGAAGTCGATTGACAAAACACGTAAAGATATGGCTAAAGCAGCCAAGGATATGGATTTCTTAATGGCTGCAAGGCTGAGGGATGAAATGTTTGCAATGGAAAAAGTATTTGAAGAAAGGTTTGGGAAACCAAGTTTAAAAGGTGCGTAATTAACAATGGACGGAAAAAACAGGGCGGATATTTATCCGGGATTAGAAGTAGATATTATCTTGAAAAAAGATCAGCGAAGTGGTAAACTAACGCGTGGAATTGTAGCTAACCTGCTTACTTCTTCGTCATTTCATTCCAGAGGTATTAAAGTTAGACTCGAAGACGGGCAGATTGGCCGTGTTGCAGAAATTGTAGAAGAAGATTAATTGCATTAATTAGAACATAATTGTTTTTTATTGGTTATTAAGCTATTATGGAAATTTTAACTGTTTTTTGGACTGTTAAATTCCCTGAATCTTTATAGATTGTAAATCTTTTGCAACAATCTGACAGTTTCTGTAATAACCGACATTGAATTCTGTCTATATTTGCGAATTAATTGAATAAATCAAATGGGAATTATTAAATTTCTTTTTATTGTCATCATGGTCCTTTGGCTGATCCGGGTTCTTCTGAAACTGGTTTTTCCAATGGTTATTAAAAGTATGTTTGGCAAAATGCAGGAACAATCGGGATACCCGGGCCAGCAGCAACAGCAAAAAACACGCAGACCGGAAGGATCTATTTCTATTGACTATGTTCCACCACAGCCGAAGCATGGGAATGCAGATAAATTGGGCGACTTTGTGGAATATGAAGAAGTAAAATAAACTATTTTAGTCTAATCGATAAAATTACTTCTTAATCTGTATCAATTTTATATTTTTGGGGTTAGTTTAAATTAAACAATCCTTAATGAATAATTGGTTCAAAAAGAATGGCATACATCTAGCCATCAGTGCATTTTTTGTAATTCTCTGTTTTGTCTATTTTAGTCCTGTTCTGCAGGGTAAAGTGCCGCAACAGGGCGATGTTTTGCAGGCTAAGGCCATGCAGAAAGAAATTATGGATTACAAAGCCAAAGATGGCAAAGGCCCGCTGTGGACCAATGAGATGTTTGGCGGAATGCCCGCTTATCAGATCTGGGTTCAATATCCTTTAAATCTAACTACCTACGGGATCTCCCTGATTAAGGATACCTTTCCTGATCCTATAGGAACTGTATTATTATATCTTTTAGGTGCTTATCTCTTATTCTCCGTATTAAGATTCAACCCCTGGCTTGCTGCCGCAGGGGCAATAGCTTTTTCTTTTAGCTCCTATAATTTTATTATTATATCTGCCGGGCACAGTAACCAGGCGCTGGCTATAGGCTTTTTTGCGCCTGTATTGGCCGGCATTATCTTAACCCTTCGGGGCAGATATTGGATGGGAGGTGCTTTAACAGCGCTTTTCCTTTCTCTGGCAATCAGGTCTAACCACGTGCAGATGACCTATTATTTCCTTTTAGCTATTCTGATCTATATTGGTATGGAGATTTATCATGCTTTTAAAGCCGGCCGCACAAAAGAACTGACACGGGCATTGGCATTTTTAGCCGGAGCGATTGTACTGTCGGTTATGGTAAATACCAGTAATCTATGGACTACCTATGAATATGGAAAAGAAACGATAAGGGGTAAATCTAATTTAAAAAATGATGCTGCAGAGCCAGGTAATGGGTTGCCGAAGGATTATGCTTATCAATGGAGCCAGGGTGTTGGTGAGTCTTTTACCTTCCTGATCCCGAATTTATATGGCGGAGGTGACAGCCGTCTGGATGAGAAATCAAATGTAGCTAAAGCGATACAGACTGTGGGTGCAACGCCAGAACAGGCCGCTGATTTTGCGCAGCGCCTGCCTGTATATTGGGGCGATAAGCCATTTACCTCAGGGCCCTTTTATTTTGGGGCGATCATCTGTTTGCTCTTTGTATTTGGCCTGTTCATTGTTAAAGATCGAATGAAATGGTGGATCTTATCAACTACCATCTTATTTCTGCTGTTATCATTTGGAAAGAATTTCCCTATAATATCCGATCTTTTCTTCGATTATTTACCTCTTTATAATAAATTCAGAGCAGTAGAGTCTATCCTTGCTGTTATTGGGCTACTGTTCCCTATTCTTGCTTTGCTCGCTATTAAAGAAGCACAGGAAGGTAAATATGATCAAAAGTACCTGGTTAAAAAGCTGAGCTGGTCTGCTGGGATTACCGGCGGTTTTGCCTTGCTGGTTGCTGCTGCGCCTACCTTATTCTTTAGTTTCAGAACTGCAGATAATGAGCAGTTCATACAAACATTAATGCGCGCTTTGAATAACGATAGAAATATTGCGACAACTATTTCAAACGCATTGGTTCAGGATAGAATAGACCTTGCACGTGCAGATGCGCTAAGAACGTTATTTTTTGTTGTGGTAGGATTTGGACTGATGTGGGCCTTTATTACCAAAAAAATGAAATCGGAAGTTGTCTTCGGATTACTGGCCTTAGCCATATTGATCGATATGTGGCAGATTGACCGCCGTTATTTGAACAATAAGAACTTTGTACCTAAAAGTGAGCTGGCTAACCATTATCAGCCAAGAGATGTAGATACTTTTATCCTGGCTGATAAAGATCCTGATTTTAGGGTTTATGATGCCACTATCTCTACCTTTAGCAGTGCAGAAGCGTCTTATTTTCATAAGACTGTAGGAGGGTTTCACTCTGCCAGGCTAAAACGTATCCAGGAATTGGTAGATAACCAGTTTACTAAAAGCGTAAACCAGGATGTGCTGGATATGTTCAACACTAAATATATTATTACTCAGGACCCTCAAAATGGTTCTTATAAAATGCAGCGCAACCCTACGGCTGCGGGTAATGCATGGATCGTTGATCGTGTGCAGTTTGTTAAGAATTCTGATGAAGAAATGAAAGCGATCAATAGCTTTGATCCAAAAAAAGAAGCAATTGTGGATGATCAGTATAAAAGCCTGATGGATACCACCCGTGCTGGAATCGGCGGCCCAACATCATTTATTAAATTAGATAGTTATCATCCTGATCATATGGTCTATTCTTACAGTGCACCAAGAGATGTAATTGCTGTATTCTCTGAGATCTACTATAA
>Ga0233344_1000008_pt1 | contig 45198 bp, 45 predicted proteins | sample GEONDECOMP281_FD_180697 | JGI IMG/M metagenome (GOLD analysis project Ga0233344, IMG submission 180697) | Leaf litter microbial communities from Shasta-Trinity National Forest, California, United States - GEON-DECOMP-281 | ecosystem: Environmental > Terrestrial > Plant litter > Unclassified...
ATAAAAAAAGAACGAAATACTTAACAGCCCTAATAAGAAAATTGCTGCTGCCGATCGCATCCAAAAAGATAAACGAAATACAGGTTTTTGATGAAGTTTTGTCCGCTGCTCAATAGCATTCCATAAGGATTTCTGATCAGCCGCACTCATATGTTCACTTTTAAATTGAAGAGACAGAATCAGGTGTTTGGCATCTGCTATCAATGGTACGGTTTCAGGATAATCAATCTGTACTTTTTGCCAAAAAGCATCTAAGTCAGGATCAGGGGTGCTTATCCATAATATAAATTGGGGATGATCTATAAAATCTTCCAGTGTATAAGAACCAAAATCAGTAAATTGCTTAGCCATAAATTTCTTTTTCGATCCTAATAGCTGAAAAACTATTTTTTTACCCCATCACCATTGTGGATAAAGACAAATAAATTTTATACAACTGATAATCAGTTATATAATTTCAAGTAAAATAAAGTAATGAGCATAAATAAATCATCTTTTGATAGGTTTTCCTTTAAAAACCCAAGTGAACGAGCCATGAGTTTATAGGTGGCTTTAACAGAAATATCCATTACTTCCGCAATTTCATCATAAGAAAGGTTCTCATAGAATTTTAGAAAGATAGCCTCTTTTTGCCGGTCGGTTAACTGTTCAAGAGCAGCTTCTATACGCTTTTTAAGCGCATCGCCTTTTTCACCTGTAATGATATCGTCTTCAACACTTAGCGTAACATGAAAAGGATAGTTCTCTGTATCCTGATACTCCTGATTTTTGCTCAATAGAGCCGCCTTTTTAAAAATAGCTAGTCTAAATGATTTAAACAGGTAATTTTTAACATCTGCAGGACTGCTGATAAATATTCTTCTGGTCCAAAGATTTACAAATAGCTCCTGAATACATTCTTTATTCAGGTCTTTATCTGGCGTAAACTTCGACCCATAATTATATAAAGCATTTGAATACAACTTATAAAGCTTCTCCAGCGCATCAGCATCACCTTCTTTTAGAGATAACCAATATACTTTCGCTAATGCTGAATGATTGTTTACGGATAGTTGCAAGAGAGTTTTTTTTGCTATAATACTAATTTTATTTAATTAGTATTCGCTCTATTAAGCAATTCGCCTTAATAATTTATGGTTAAGCCTCCGCCCCAGCCCATATCACTATCGTAGTGACTGGATAAAGAGATATACTTTGTCAGCACATATTTCAGTCCGCCAGCGTACTCTCTATCTGTGTTAACCATAAAATTGGCTCTCAGCCTTTTGGAAACAGGAATATCATCTCTGCCCAACTGGAATCTGTACTTACCATTTCCATCGATCCTGGCATCTGCTACAACTAGCATAGGTAAAGTATAGGCAAAACCAGCCATGATAGTTTTGCGGTTGTTCTTATCGCTTTGTTGCCCAAACAGGTTATTTTCCTGTTCGTCAGATCTTCTATAGTGATAATCAAAACCCACATAAGGCATTAACCATTGTGTTTCACCTAAATATCTTCCAACCATGGTTTCACTTTCGTAGCCTTTACGGCTATTCAAACCTAAATGCCAGAGTGTATTGACCTTCCACCTGGTATTGGCCAGTGAAGCTTGTCCGTCAGATCCATTACTTTCCAACCCAACACTAGCCATTGCATGAAACTGCTGATCATCTTTATTAATTTGCCGCATTGCATATTTAGGGTCCGGAACTTCGGGGTTTGGAGGTGAATTTTCATACTCAAAGATCCTGCCCATACCACTCATCATGTGGTATAGAATATGGCAATGGAAAAACCAATCACCGCTGGCTGTTGCTGCAAATTCGATGGTATCTGTTTCCATTGGCATAATATCCAACGTGTTTTTTAAAGGCGAATACTCCCCTTGCCCATTGAGCACTCTAAAGAAATGACCATGAAGATGCATTGGATGACGCATCATTGTTTGGTTGCGGAGGATGATCCGTACATTTTCTCCCTTTTTGATCAATATCTTATCGGCTTCCGATACGGTCTTGTTATTGATAGACCACACATATCGGTTCATATTTCCGGTCAGGTCAAAATGAAGCAGTTTGAATTTACCAGAAGGCAGGGTTGTTTTTTCAGTTGCTCTTAACATCCCGTAATTCAGCGTAACCATATCCCCGGCAGGCCCCATTTTCATTCCCATGGCATCACCTGCAACTTCAGGATACATCACGGCATTCATATCCATCATCTGGCTGGTCATCTTCATCCCCTCCATCACTTTCATGCTGCCATTCATCTTCATCATTCCGTTCATCATTTTCATGCCTTCGAAATACTTAAGCGGAGCTAACGCAGGGGCTTTTATTTTATTCCCTGCCCCCAGCCATAAGGAAGTAGATTTTGTACGGTCTTCTGCTGTCGCCAGGAATTCATAACTTTTATTTTCTGGAACGGTAACGATCACATCATAGGTTTCTGCAACGGCAATGATCAGTTTATCTACCTCAACAGGTTCTACAGCCATTCCGTCGTTAGCAACTACGGTCATCTTTCCCCCTCCGTAGGTGAGCCAGAAATAGGTAGATGCACCACCATTTACAATTCTTAATCTTACTTTATCTCCTGCTTTAAACTGGGGCTGCTCATCCACGGCCTTGCCATTGATCAGGAATTTATCGTAAGCTACATCACTTACATCCATAGCAGGCATCCGCTTCCACTCACTGGTTAATTTTGTACCAAAATGACCTTGTTTGATTGCTTCAGCATAACTTTGAACAGAATTTTTCTGTATGGCAAACCAGTCTGTGGCATTATGGAGACTGCGGTCAATTTCCATCGCATCCAGATCAGCCCAGTCGCTCAGTACCATGGTATACTCTTTTTGAACAGGCTCGTGCCGCTTACGGAGTACAATTGCTCCATACATTCCCATTTGCTCCTGCATTGTGGTATGGGAATGGTACCAATAAGTTCCATGCTGTACGATAGGAAATTTAAAGAGGTGGGTTTCTCCTGCCCGGATAGGCTGTGTGGTTAAATAAGAAACACCGTCATACTGATTAGGAAGGATTAACCCGTGCCAGTGAATAGATGTTTCTTCTTTTAGGTTATTATGAACATAAACTTCTGCTGTATCACCTTCTGTAAAATACAATACCGGCCCCGGTACAGCGTCATTTATAGCCATTGCCATGCGCATCTTTCCAGTGTAATGCACCATTTTTTCTGCTACATACAGATCATACCGCACAGTTTTAGGACGTTCAGCAATGATATGCTGTGCATGGACAGATGACAGTATAAAAAAAAGAAAAAGGGAATGGATGTACCTCATTTATTTATATCAGGGTTTCCTTAACGCTTCCGCAGGTGAGCATTTGTTTTCCAAAATATGGATTCTTGATGGCCTCATCATTGCTTAACCAATAGTTTTTCGTCATAGGGCAATACGTATAATAAATTGGCTGATCGCTAATTTTTACATTTTTACTCAGCCCATAAAAATCTGTGGAAAGTTTTGCAAAAGAAGTTCTTTGTGCAGTAATATCTTTTGCTCCTGCAATGGCTTTGGCCTCTTCGGTGAGTTTAGCTTTTAAAGAGGTAAAAACTTGAATATCTGCAGGCGTCAATGCCTTTACATCAACGGCATCTAGAGCTATGACCAACTCTTTTGCTTTAGCACTTGCTGTCACTCCATCAGAATTAACCAGTGCATTTTTAATATCGAAATAAGTATTGAGCAAAGAAGAAAGCGGAGATACTTTGACAGTGCTGGCAAATGTTTGAAAGCCAAAGGTTAGGGTAAGCAGGGTAAATATTAAAACTATCTTTTTCATAATCAAAATTATATCAGGTGAATAAAATGGTGAAACGAATGGGTATTTGATAATCTATTGTTATCAATTAATATAGGATAAAGGTAAAAAGGTTTCATCCGGGAGCCTTACAAAATTAAGCTTACTTTTTATATAATTTTGTACACGTTAGGAAACCAATGTCATAATGGCCCAAAGAGAAGCTGAAGAAATGACTACCCATAAAATAATTCCCTGCATAAAAGGTTTCATCCCTACAGACCTGATCACCTGAAGAGACAATCCACTTCCGATCAGGAATAAAGTTAAGGTGAGGCCCTTTTTAGCTAAACTTACAAAAAAAGGAGCAATAGTTTGTACAAAAGGCAGGTAAGTATTAGCCAGCATGGCTACAATAAAGAGTCCTATAAAGTAGGGTATCTCAACTTTAGTCTGATCATTTTTAAAAAGAACCGCCGTACCAAAAGCTACAGGTACAATCCATAGCGCACGGGCAAGCTTAACCGTTGTGGCAATTTGTAAAGCCTGATCGCCATACTTGCTGGCAGCACCTACAACAGAGCTGGTGTCATGGATAGCAATGGCACACCACATTCCAAACTGACTTTGTGAAAGATTTAAGGCATGCCCTATAGCAGGGAAAAGGAATAAGGCTACAGAGTTCAGGATAAAAACTATTCCGAGAGAAACTGATATTTCTTTTTCACTGGCTTTCATAACTGGCGATAAAGCCGCAATGGCACTTCCACCGCAGATAGCAGTACCTGCAGAGATCAGGAATGATGTTTTACGCTCAATTTTAAATACTTTACCCAGTATAAAACCAAGTGTAAGTACACCAAAAATGGAAACAATGGTAAATAAAACACCTTCTTTTCCTGCTTTCATGGCACTGAATACATTCATGCCGAAACCTAAGCCTATGACTGATAATTTTAACAGCCAGTTAGTAGCTTTATGGTTTAAGTGGAGATAAGGGTGTTCCATGAGCTGCGCCAGCACTAAACCCAGCAACAATGCTAATGGCGGAGACATAAAGGGCAGCATACAGATGAGTGCTGCTATAATGAATATAATTTTCCTGTTGCTGAGACTAAGTTTCATGATCTTTGTTGTTTTGTTAAACAAAGATGCTACGCTACAGGAGGCCAGTCAAATTGCTAATTCTAATCCCCCATTACTTTAAGTTATGGAACAGTTTAGCGTGACGCTGAAAAACTTCCGACAAACCATCTAATTTGCCTTGCAAATGGATGAAATAGAAATTACGTGCAATGTTCAATCCTTCTACATCTATAACCCTAAGTGTTCCGCTCTGTAATTCATTGGTCAAGGCATGAATAGAAATGAAGGCGAGGCAATTAGAATACATCAAATAAGATTTGATGCTTTCGGTACTTCCCAGTCTGATTTCTACATTAAGGTCAGAAATTCTCAACCCCACTTCTTTCAAAGCATAATCAATTACTTCCAAAGTACCAGACCCCTGCTCCCGCATGACAAAGGAACTATTTAACAGTAATTCTGAACTTACCTCTGAGCGGCCAGCTAGCGGATGATTTTTACTACAGACCAATACAATCTCATCTTTAATGAATTCTGTATAACTGATCTCCTGGTTTCTGGATCTACCTTCTATGATCCCCATCTCAATCTCTTTTTCCAACAGAGATTTCTCTATCTGTTCTGTATTTCCTGTAATCAGATTAATCTGTATCGCACCAAATTTTTGTCTGAAACCCGCCAGTAAAGGAGCCATTACATAATGAGAAACAGTAGTACTGGCTCCCATGTGCAAAACACCTTCCTTTTTATGTACCAGTGCATTCATATCAAAATCTATTTTCCGATAGATGTCAAATAATGACTCTGTATGATCAAGCAAAATTTCTCCGGCCGCAGTAAGTTTTATTTTATTCCCATTGCGCTCAAATAACTTATTGTCATACTGCTGCTCCAGCTCATAAATATGTTTAGTAACAGCTGGCTGCGTAATAAAAAGACTGGCGGCGGCCCTGGTAAAACTAAGGCGCCTGGCTACGGTATAAAAAACTTCTAAACGAAAATCAGACATTGGTGGTACTATAATTATTCCTTTGCTTATTGGAAGCTCCAACTTTTACAAAGTAAACCATTTCACGAACCATTATTAGAAAAATCAGCAATTACTCAAATACAATTAGTAAGTTTTTAATATCCGAATACTTGATCAGGACACAGACTAATATCAGGAAGAACAGATGAATGGTATACATCAGCGCCGGAAAACACCTGTTTCTCTGCAAACTTGCCTTCGCTGTTTAATACATATTGTAGAAGAAGTTTCTTTTCAGGTTCTACGATGAGGTACTCTTTGACACCAAACTCCTGGTAAAGATCATACTTGATCAGCAGTTCTTTTTGATGGTTACCAGGCGAAAGTATCTCTACTACCAGATCTGGTGCGCCAAGGCATCCTTTTACATCAAGCTTACCGGCATCGCAGACCACACAGATATCAGGCTGGACAACCGTAAAAATAGCCGAATTTGCTTTGGAACGGCCTGGCAGGCGAACATCAAAGGGAGCAACGAATGTTTCACATGATTCTATTTTTGAAGCAGTATCAAATTTTACTGCAATACGCAGCAGTACACGCTGGTGTAAAACAGAAGGTGCACTCATCTCGAGCACTTTACCTTTAATGAGTTCTACACGCTCATCAAATTGCCAGCGGAGATAACTGGAATAGGAATAAGTGGAGGACATATCCAGCTCGTGCAATAAATGAACTACCGGCTCTTTATCCTTGATATCTTTGTATTTCTTTGGTACTGCCATGATCAGATCTATCTTTTATCCAACAGCTAAAGTATTCATATTATCGTTAATAAAAATTAATTTGTTTTTTAGTAAAAATCAAGAATTTAATGATCTGATCAATTATAATTATCTACTGGAGGTTTTAAGTCAGAATCTTTAATTCTAATGTCATAGTTACCTTTTGAAAGCTGTTCTGCCAGATCACTGATCACTTGAATATTTTTCTGCGTGTTTTTCTCTTTTTTTTCTAACTCTTCCATCAGGAATTGATTTGCTTTCAGGTTATCTTTCATCCTTCGGTAAAAAATGTAGGTTACAATTACAGATATTATAGCAGCCAATAAGATCAAAATTGGTGTGAATGCCGCAAAAGCATTCATTTTTGAAGTTCTAATGACCATCAGTTTCTGCTCACGTACCTTCATCAAATGAATCTGATTACGAATATGATCCATGATATCCTTTCCTGCCAGCAAGATTCTGGTATTCACAGGAATGCCTCTTTTTTTATCAGCTATGCTATGGTCAACAATTTCATATTTTTTATTGATCAGTGCATGGAGGTAAGGAAAATCTTTTTGCTGCCATTTATTATCAGCCGTTAAGGCCTGAACGTGGTTAACATAATCATTTACATCTGTTTTTGACCCGTTATAAGGTTCAAGAAAAACTGGATCACCTGTAAGCAGATAACCTCTCTGTCCGGTTTCCACATCTTTCATCCTCGAAAGAATATTATCCAGCACTTGTATGACCTGGCTGGTATGATTAACCCATTGATCACTGTTCAGCAGTTCGCGAATACTGATATAAGATGCTGCAGAACTAAGAATTAAAGCAAAAAGCGATATGCCCAAGCCTAAGCGAATATTTCTTTTAAATGTATTAACCATCAGGAGAGGTATTGAATGATAACTATAGATATTTCACAAATATAAAATAGAAATCAATCATTAAAGATAGAAATAGCCAGAAGAGCAAATTTCCTAAAGAAATATTTGGTAAAATAAAATCCCGGTTAGTATTCACCAACCGGGATTTTGCATTAGTATGCGATTTGCAAAACTAAATATTATTTATCGCTGTTTTTCTTTTCAGTTACTTCAGTACGGATGTCCTGAGCAAGAGTTTTCAAATCTTGCATTGCTTTACGTACTCTTGTACCTGCAGCACCGTTACCTGAATTGTAAAACTTGTCAGCATCTGCCTCAACTCCGGCGATTAATTCTTTTAATTGTGCGAATTTTTCCATGATTTTTTTGTTAATTAAATTTGATTTATGGGCTTAAAGTTAATAATTATTGGTTTTCTTCCAAATGATTAACGTGTGTTTAGTTGTTTTTAATATATACAGATGCTTATTTAAAACCATTTGAGGCGGGATTTGTTAAACCAACTACCTATTTAAAGAGCTAAAATTATGGAAAATCAAAATAATGACAACAAACCTAAAGTAACTGATTCAGAGGGATATAACATCGAAAAACCTCAAAACGAAACCTTACCTACTTACAATAGCACTACTAGTCACCGTGAGTCATCAAGTTTGCCTGCTGTTGAAAATTTAAATCATACAGAAGGCCTAAAAGATGAATTAAAAGCAGCAAAAAAAGATAATTCTGCTCCTTCAGTACCTAAAAACGATGGGTCTCTCTTCGGTGAAAGCAGGAAAACTGACCTTGGCAACGGACAAAGAGACGAGGACGAAGACCAGAAAGAAAGGATCATTCGTCAGTAACCTGCTGGTGCCGGCTGGTTAGAATTCAGCTCAATTTTCGTACGGTTAAGGTAAGGGACCAATGCGATAATTAACAGGATAACCATGATAAAAATACTGGTTAAAAAATAATAATCCATCAAGGTCCGAAGTGAAGCCTGTCCTTCCACAGATCTGTTTAGCAGTCCCCGCGCAATTTTTGCTGCCTGGTCTGGTGCTACTCCTTTTGAGGTTAGTGCCCCGGTATACATTTTTAACCGGTCTGAAACAACGGGATTTAACAAACTCATGTGCTCCTGAAATCGATTGATATGATCTGTTTTAAAACGTAATAATAAATAATTAACCAGTGCAATACTGGCAATGAAACCAAAAAAGCGGAAAAACACACCAGCTGCAGAGGCAGAACTTCCCAAATTTGTGGGTACCGAAGAAATCATAAAAACGATGATCGGTGCCATCAGCATGCCCACTCCTGCTCCCTGAATAAACAAAGGAATCATAAAGGTGGAAGCATCTGCCTGTGTAGTAAAAAGAAACCACATCCAGGTATGGTAAATCAGCAGGATAAAAAAACCGTAAAACCAGGTGAGGCGCATTGATCTTTTTAAGATAATTAACCTGGAAGATATCATTATTCCACCAACAATTCCAACTATATTCATAATCATCAGGTATCCGATATGTATTGGATCTATTCCAAGTGTAGTACCAAAATAGGTGCTGGTAATCCCAAAAGCACCCCTTACCAGATAAAGGGCAAAGATCATAATCGTACCTACTACAAAGTTCCTGCTTTTAAAAACTGCCAGATCGATGTAAGCCCTTTTTAAATGTAATTGTCTAAAGATAAAAATCGCCATTAATACAACGGTAGCCACCAGGTTCCAGATGATCCTTTTATCCTGCAGCCAGTAATATTGCTGCCCGTAGATGAACACATAACCTAAACAGCATAACATAGCTGAATAGAGAAAAAAACTATAAAAATCAACCTGATACAGCGGAATCTTCTTATTTAGTCTTACATTATTCATAATCAGCAGCAGTATGATACTACCTGGCAGAAATGAATAAGTAATAAATTTGTACAGTGCATTAAAATCAAATGCCTCTACTATAGGCGCAATGATCAGCCCGGAAATTGGCCCAATTGCCAATAAAAGACCATAAAATACAGAATAACCAATTTCCTTAGCTCTTTCACTCTGTAAACTTGAAAAAATAAGGGTAATTAATATACTGGTAGACATACAATTGGCCATCCCCTGAATAAATCTGACAGGAAATAAGATGTATAAACTATGGGTATTAAAACAAACATACGATGTAACCATCTGTATGATCATGCAAATGATAAAGTACTCCCTGGTGGCAACGAAAATAAAAAATCTTCTTTCCAGCGCAACGAATCCTGCAACAGCAGCATAAAAAACAATCACAGAATACTGCACATCTGAAGGCTCAATTCCATAATAACCCATGGCATTGGGAGGAGCGGCAGCAGACATCGTAAACAGCATCAAGCTGGGTGCAATGATCATGAAAATGGTGATCCTGATCAGCCACACTGGAACCCACGACTTAAATACCGGGCTTGCTTTACTCATTTTAGTCTTTCTTTATCGTCACGTTAGTATTCATTCCTGCACGCAACTGATCAATCACAGCCGGGCTCTCTGTCAGTTTAATTTTCACAGGTATACGCTGTACTATTTTAACAAAATTACCTGTAGAATTATCTGGCGGCAGCAAAGAAAACCTTGCTCCTGTTGCTGGTGATAAGGAGATGATTACACCTTTAAACTTTTTACCTGGAAAAGCATCTGCAGTGATCTCCGCATTACCATTGATGTGCATGTGCTCAATCTGCGTTTCCTTAAAATTAGCAATTACCCATTTACCAGCATCCTGGTCTACAATATAAGCCAGTGTTTGTCCAGGTTGTATGATCTGTCCTTCCTGTATGGTTCTTCTGCCCATTTTACCATTGTAAGGAGCAAGGATCACGGTATAACCTACATCTAATTTACTACGGCTAAGCAGCGCTTTACGGCGTTGTATCTCGGCTTCCAATACTCCCTTTTGTGATTTAATATCATTCACTTTAGAAAGAGAAGCCTGGTAGTTTTCTTTTGCTGCACTATATTCTGAAGTGGCCACGTCTAATGCAGCCCTGCTGTTTTCCAATTGCTGCTGTGTAGCAGACTCTACTTTAAATAATTTTGAATAGCGGTCATAATCCTGCTGCTGTCTCAATAATTTAGCTTTGGCAGCGGCAATTTGCGATAATCCGGCAGCAGTCATTTTTGAGGTGGTGGTTACATTACTTTCCAGCACGTTGATCTGTGCCTGGGAATTGGTTAACGCAGCTTCTCCTTCCTCCTGCTGTAGTTTATATTCGCTATTGTCAATTATCAGCAGTGTATCCCCTTTTTTTACCGCCTGGTTCTCTTCATACTTGATTTCCTTGATATATCCAATTACCCTGGATGTGATCGGATTGATATACTCTTCTACCTGGGCATCATTGGTTTCTTCGTAACTATAAAAATCTATCAGTGTGATTACGCCCCAAATAGCAAGCGCTATAGCAATGACTACGGCAACCCATGCCGTTATTTTGGTGATTAACCGATCTGTCTGTGTGTAACTATTTTCTATTTCCATTCTAGAGGTTCCCTATGGCTTTTTGTAATTGATAATACTGTAATTCTGCTGCGATCCTTGCCGCTGCATAGTCGAAACGTGTTTGCAATAATTGCGTATCTGCATCCAGCAGATCAGTAATAAGCGACAATTGATTGAAATATGTATTGTTTACGATCCTGGAGTTTTCAGTAGCCTGATTAATATTTTCTTTAGCTACATCAATACGGGTTAAAGCTTCTTTATACCTTAAAAAAGCTTCATTAACTTCCTGTCTGATCTTGTCTTCAGTATCTGAATGTTCTATTTCCTGCTGCTGATATTTCAATTGTGCCGCTTTTACTTTGTGGTTGTTCTGGTATAAAGAAGAAATAGGAACACTTACTTTAATACCCCCGAAACCCAATCCATAAATTGCTGTAGAATACGGATACAGTAAGATTTGGGGATAGCTAAAATTATAATTTGCAAAAAGCCCAACCTTTATTGCACCATTTGCTTTGACACTTTTGATATCCAGCTTACTCAATTCGGTTTCTTTTTTAGAGATCTTCATAGAAAAAGAGTTCTCCATTGCATCATTTAAGTACTCTGCATAGGGTTTTAAAATGGGAAGCTCATTTTTATCGTCATCTAAAGGCTCAATGACCGTTTCATCTGGTAATCCTGTTAAAATATTCAGTTTTTGGTTGGCAATCAAAATATCGTTATCCAAAGTTACCATGGCCATTTTTTGCCGGGATAACTTAAGCGTTCCCCTCAATACATCACTTTTAAGTATCACTCCATTTTTTAGCAGCTGTTTAATTTCCTCCAGCTGTTTCTCCTGAGTGCTGATATCTTTTAGCAACAGCCCTTTAAAAACATAACTTCTTTGCAGGTCCAGATAATAAGCCGTTGCCCGTAACTTCATTTCTTCAGTGGTTAGGTTTTTCTGCTCCACCGCAATTTCGCTTTCCTTTTTTTCTTCGGCAATATTAGTGGTTACCTTACCACCATTGTACAGATTAAAATAAGCATCTCCACCAAAACCATAAAAGGTATGCACCGCCGGGTAGTCTGTATGTGCACGTAGTAAACCATGGTTATAAATAGGAACATTCGGAACTTTGGAGAAACTACCATCAGCTTTAATATCAGGAAGGCGCTCTGCTTTTGCATCTTTAATCCCTTCAACTGACCGCTGAATATTGAGATCCCGTATTTTTACCGCTTTATTATTGGCAGTCACTTTTTCCCATATCTGGGGAAGCGAAAGTTGCATTTTATCTGTCTGTTGGGCGTATGCCTTATTTAGCAGGAAGATAGAGAGGCTGATGAGAATTAATTTTTTATTAACGTAGTACATATCATAAATATTACACAAAATTACACCTCTATACCCCCTCTAATTTTACCTATATTACCAAATATTTGTCCATTCCAGCCAATGAAAAGTTTAGATATCAGTGAATATCTCCAAGATATTGAAAAAAATCCCAAAAGTATGTATATAGTTCACGAAAAAATGGAAAGGCATTTACCATTACATTCGCACAGCAAAAATCAGTTTACTTATGTAGATGGTGGTATTGCCTATATTTATACAGAGGCCAAAACGTATGTAGTGCCAGCCAGGCATTATATGTGGATACCTAAGGGACTCCTTCATTTTGTTAAAGTAAGAAACTCTGTTACAGTGGTTCAGAATTTATATTTTTGTTCAGATGATGATGATAGTAACTCTTTTTATAATAAACTGGGAATTTATCCGGTAAATAACCTGCTGTTTGAAATGATTAGCTTTACAGATAACTGGAGTGGATATATAGAAAAAGAAGATAAAGCATATGCCTTTATGACCGCTATAAAAAATATACTACCAGAACTGAGCGTCAAGTCTTTTTCTATTGCATTGCCTACGACTACCCATGCAAAACTTAGACCGATAATTTTATATATGTGGCAGAATTTTTCTGATCCCATTACTTTAGAGAGTATTTCCACGCGTTTTGGAATGGGCGAACGTACTTTATCACGGCTGTTTCAATCTACTATGAATATTTCCTTTTTGCAGCATCTTAAGTTGTTAAGGATAACAAAGGCTATAGAAATGATTATGCAGGGCGATCGTTCTACTTCAGAAATCGCTTATTTAACCGGCTACAATAGTCTGGCTGCTTTTAGTAAAGCTTTTTACAAACTAACCAATATCAGGCCATCAGATTTTGGAAAGTAGATTAACGCACAAAGCATCCATTACGGATGCTTTGTTTATTTTTTCAAGAAGTGTTCTACCTGATTAATTCAATCGTTTTAAATAAAAATCTGTAGGCAGATCTACAATCAAAGGCACCTTTTCTACCGCTACAAAGCTTAAATCGAGACCAAATCCCTTTTCTTCAGGTACACTGAATGTTTTAAGTACTGAGTAATAAGCCATGGTAAAGCGCTCTTTAAACGTAAGACCAGTAGATGTACGTGTAAATACTTTTTCAATGACTACAAATCTAAAATCACCTACAATTTTGTGTTCTTTTAATGAGGTATACTGACTGGTGATATCAATTTCACCATTTTTGACCATATCTTCTACCACTTTTCTAAACAACACATTAACGCGCTGTTCTACACGGAAGCCCAAACGGAAATCAATACGAATCAGCTTTTTATCAATTAGCTGCTGTACTCTGTATTCCATTGTAAATGGTTCATCGGTTACATCTACGTGTAACAACCAGTACACATCAGCTCGTTTTGGATGTTTCTGAATCATGGAATACATGATAGAAGATTCTATTTCAGAGTTAAAATTGGCACTTGTTAGATAAACCAGCTGAGAAGCATATTTAGGAATACTTTCATCTTCACTGATTTTGCTAATAATAGGATAGAATTTTTCAATATCTACAAAACGCATATAACGGTTTCTGATCCTTCTTCCGTTAGACCATGCCCACATGATAGAGAACAAGGAAACACCTAATATTAGCGTAAACCATCCTCCATGCAATATCTTCGCAGTATTACCCAGCAGGAAGGTCATTTCAATGACCGTATAAACGGTAGCAAATATTACGATCAGATACATTGGCACCTTTTTTCTCATCAGGAATATCGTAACCAAAATGGTAGTCATTAACATCGCTACGGTGATGGATAAGCCGTAAGCTGCTTCCATGTGTTCTGATTTTTGGAAGATCAGTACCACCAGGATACAGCCAATAAATAATACCCAGTTCATAGAAGGCACATATAACTGGCCTTTAGAATTACTTGGATAGTTGATTTTTACTTTTGGCCATAAGTTTAAGCGTACAGCTTCTGAGATCAATGTGAAAGAGCCCGATATTAAAGCCTGACTAGCTACTGCTGCTGCCACTGTAGCGATCAGGATACCATAGATCAGGAACCATTGCGGCATAATGTGGAAGAAAGGGTTGATCTCTCCAAGGTGTTTTCCCTGTAATTGTAATAACCAAACTCCCTGGCCCATATAATTTAACACCAAACAGGTTTTAACATATACCCAGCTCACGCGAATATTTGAACGTCCGCAATGCCCAAGATCAGAATATAAAGCTTCTGCCCCTGTAGTACAAAGAAAAACCGCTCCAATGATCAGGAAGGCCTCAGGATTAGTGGTGAGGATATGATAAGCATACCATGGATTGATCGCTTTAAGGATCTCTGGAAATTGTGCTACATAAATACCACCCAGTACAGCGATCATGGTAAACCAGAGCCACATAATTGGCCCAAAAGCTTTACCGATAAATGAAGTACCGAACTGCTGGATAGCGAATAGAAAAGTAATGATCAATATAACGATAGGTACAGTAGGCAGGCCATGATAAATAATACCAAGTCCTTCAATTGCGGAAGAAACCGTAACCGCCGGGGTCATAATTCCATCTGCCAGTAAAGCTGCCCCTCCTATCATTGCAGGAATGATCAGCCATTTGGCCTTCCGCTTAACCAGAGAATATAAGGAAAAGATTCCCCCCTCACCTTTATTGTCTGCCTGAAGCGTGATCACTACATATTTTAAGGTAGTTTGAAGTGTGAGCGTCCAGAAGATACATGATAATCCGCCGAGAATTAGATCTGAAGTAATTAATCTGTCGCCAATGATAGCTTTAAACACGTATAAAGGAGAAGTACCGATATCTCCGTAAATGATCCCTAAGCTTATTAATAAACCAGCTGCTGTTAGTTTATTGACATCTTTGTGATTTCCCATTATTCCTTTTAAAATTAGTGGCGCAAATGTAGCAATTGTTAAACCATTGAGAAGCACTATTTTCCCTAATTTTTTAATATAAATTTAATTGAGGTTTTAACGTTACATTTTTTTATTCTGATTTAATAGAAATCACCAAAATGAATCAAAGAATTACCACGCTATATTAAATTTATGTTAACCATATCCTTTTATTAACAAAATGATAATTATATATTACTAAATTGTTAAGTTAACTTTGTCGGGTGCCGATACCTATTTTTATTATTTACGAACTCCTTATTCGAATTCAACAGCTTGCCCCCGATGCAGGAACTTACGTTTCTCATACTTTTAACAATCAGGGTGCTATAATCATTACCACTAACCGCACTTTCCGCGTCAGAAAAGCCCTTTTAAACCGGCAGTTCAAGGATCCTAAACTGGTTTCGAATGAAGATCTGCTATTGCTGATCAAAAAATAAGTTGTAAATGCCGGAGCTATCCATTTATTGCAAACTGTATGTTACCTATTTTTAAATATAGGGTATACTAACATTGAATTCATCAAAACTTAACATTCGGTTTTTATTTTTACAGCAAATAAAATCCCTCATGAGTTCCCTATTTAGCTTCTTTAGACCAAAAGATAAAAAATTCCAGTCGCTGTTTGAAAAAGACATTAAAAACCTGGTTAACATATCACAAAGCCTGATGTTTGCCTTAAATGAGAAAGATGAGGATGCAAGACAAGTTCATTTTAAAGAGATACAGCGTCTTGAAAAATCGGCTGATGAAATTACCCATGTGATCGTCCTTGAGTTGTGTAAGAACTTCATTACCCCTTTTGACAGAGAAGATATCTATACGCTGGTTACAACTATAGCTCATATAGCTGATTACATCTATACAACTTCACTGAATATAGAACTCTATAAGGTCACAATATTTGGAGAAGAGCTTGTGCAACTGGCAAACCTGCTTGCTGATATGTGTAAAGATCTGGAAATCGCAATTTTAGAACTCCGCAGGCTAAAAAATACCAAAATTATTACCGATATTTGTATCAAGATAAACAAAGGAGAGAGCCAGGCAGATCATCTATGCAATACTGCCATTGCGCGTCTGTTTAAAAATGAAACAGATGCTATCGAGCTCATCAAGCAAAAAGAGATCCTCCAGTCCCTGGAGATGGCCACAGATATGTGCGATGATGCTGCCAATGTACTGGAATCGATCCTGATTAAAAACGCGTAAAGCATGTCATCAGAGAACAAAAGTATACCTACTACACCATTATTCAAACTTAACCAGCCAGACGATACTTATAAATTCCAGCCTCTGCCCAAGCCATTTGGAAAATATCCATATCATTTAAAACCTGAATTAAATCTTTCAGATCCGGCTAAAATGATTTTCCAGGTAGCAGGCGATACCGGGGGACTTAAATCTCCTGCTTTTCAGCGGTTGATCGCAGAACAAATGGGCAAGCAATATTTAAATAATGATCCCGCAGACCGGCCTTCATTTCTTTATCACGTGGGTGATATTGTATACCATTTTGGTGAAGCAGACCAATATGAGCAGCAATTTTTTAAGCCTTATGCGAATTATCCACTGCCTATATTTGCGATTCCGGGTAACCATGATGCTGATGTTAATCCATTGGCAAAAACACCATATACTAGTCTTTACCCATTTACCAGTGTTTTTTGTGGTACAGAACCAAGACCTGTCCCTTTTGGAGAAAATAAGAACCGCAAAAGCGGCATACAGCCAAACGTTTACTGGACATTACAAACTCCTTTAGCCACGATTATTGGTTTGGCCAGTAATGTACCAAAATATGGAGTAATCACTGAAGAACAAAAGAGATGGTTTATAGAAGAACTTCAGCACGCCGCTGAGGAACACCCTGACCAGGCGATTATCGTTTGCCTGCACCATGCCCCCTATTCGGCAGATTTTAACCATAGTTCCAGTCTGCCGATGATCAATTTCCTGCAGGAAGCATTTGATGAATCGGGTGTGATCCCAGATATGGTACTGAGCGGACATGTACACAATTACCAGCGCTTCAGTAAGATTTACAGTGGTGGAAAGATCGTCCCTTTTATTGTTTGCGGTGCCGGAGGATTTGATGAACTCCATTGGCTTGCCGAAGCTGACAATCTGACTTATACCGCCAAAAGCGATATTTTTAAAGGCATTAAATTAGAGAACTTCTGTACCATGCAGCATGGTTTTTTAAATCTTGAAGTAACAAAAACAGCAGAAGGAATTCAGATCACAGGAAAATACTATGCAATTCCACACGAGGGATTAGCACCCGGTGAAGATGCTTACCTGTTCGATGAGTTTGTGTATTTTTGCAATCATGACTACAACCCGGCTCTTCAATAAATCTTCCCTGCAAAACACGAAGAAAGATGGTCTGACTTTTAAGGAGAGAGTAGCCGCATTAGGAAATTTGCCTGCATTTTTTAAAATGGTGTGGCAAACCAGTCCGGCGATGACCCTCAGCAATCTGCTGCTTCGGATCATTAAATCTGCTATTCCACTAGCTGTACTTTATATAGGAAAGCTGATCATCGATCAGATCGTAATAATCAGCAAAGCACCTCATGATCATCATTCACTAACCATCATTTGGCAACTGGTGGCCCTGGAGTTTCTTCTGGCAGTAGGTTCAGATCTGCTAAATAGGGTGATTACTTTGATCGATAGCCTATTGGGTGATCTTTTTTCTAAACATACCTCTATTCAGATCATGGCACATGCAGCCACTCTTGACCTGGACCAGTTTGAAGATGCCATATTTTACGATAAACTGGAACGTGCACGCCAGCAGACTATAGGAAGAACGATCTTATTGTCTCAGGTGATGAGCCAGCTGCAAGACCTGATTACTATGGGTTTCCTTGCCGCAGGACTTATTGTATTTAACCCATGGCTGATCTTACTTTTACTTCTTGCTGTTATTCCTTCTTTTTTAGGTGAATCTTATTTTAACGACCGCACTTACGCGCTCACCAGAGGACAAACTCCTGAAAGAAGAGAATTGGATTACCTCAGATTTTTAGGTGCAAGCGATGAAACCGCGAAGGAAATGAAAATATTTGATTTGTCTGGTTTTGTTATCGATCGCTTTGCTACTTTATCTGATCGCTTTTATGAGGCGAATAAGAAGCTGACTATTCAACGCTCAGCATGGGGTACGTTTTTCTCCCTGCTGGGAACAGCAGGTTATTACAGCGCGTATATTGTGATCATTCTTGATGCCCTATCAGGGAAGGTAAGTATTGGAGAACTGACTTTTCTTGCAGGTTCTTTCCGTCAGTTAAGGGCATTATTGGAGGGAATCTTAAACCGCTTTACTGCGGTATCACAAGGTGCTATTTACCTGCGTGATTTTTTTGAATTCTTTGAAATTAGCCCCAGAATAAAAACCACTGAAAAGTCGCTGCCTTTCCCTAAGCCTATTCAATTGGGTTTTACTTTTGAAAATGTAGGCTTTCAATACCTGAACTCCGAAAAATGGGCCAACAGACACCTTAATTTCACTTTGTTTCCCGGAGAGAAGCTGGCACTTGTTGGAGAAAACGGAGCGGGAAAAACAACGCTTGTTAAATTGTTATCAAGATTATATGATCCCACAGAGGGGCGTATCTTACTGGATGGCAAAGATCTTAAAGACTATGATCTGGCAGACCTGAGAATGAACCTTGGTATCATCTTTCAGGATTATATTCGCTATCAAATGAGCTTTTCTCAAAACATTGCTGTCGGCAATATCAAAGAAAAGGATAACGATCCGCTCATTCATTCTGCTGCGCACCAAAGTTTGGCAGACCTGCTTGCAGAAAAATTACCTGCAAAATATGATCAGGTATTGGGTAAAAGATTTGCCCAGGGCGTTGAACTCTCTGGTGGCGAATGGCAGAAAGTTGCTTTAGCCAGGGCCTATATGAAGGATGCCCAGCTATTGATTCTTGATGAACCTACCGCAGCACTTGATGCCAGGGCGGAGTATGAAGTGTTTCAGCGCTTTTCTGAACTCACCCTTGGAAAATCGGCCGTATTGATATCTCATCGTTTTTCTACAGTAAGAATGGCCGACAGGATATTAGTGCTCGAAAAAGGAGAATTGGTAGAAATTGGAAGTCACCAGGAACTATTGGACAAAAAAGGAAGATACGCAGAGCTATTTAACCTGCAGGCAATGGGTTACCGTTAGTCTATCCGTATTTCAAAGGTGTCCAGTGAACTAAATTTCCACTAAACTCTTCATCAAAATAATAGAAAAAATCTGATATGGTAGCAAAACCATCATTAATAGCCAGTCTGGACAAGGTTTCTCTATCCAGCATTTCATAATCAACAAAAACTGCAGGACCGCTATCATTGATCAAATTAGAATAGTCTATTTGTATACGCTGCACAGAAAGGCATTTTAATAGAGGGGCAAACTGAAATTCGTCTGTAGTATTCAGGTTAATTACCAGCTGAATATCCATTCCCTCTCTCCATTCATTATCCAGATCTTTGCGAATCGTATGAATCTTTGGTTCCAGAAATTCACCAAAGGTATCCCCTTCCCAAAATTTACCAAACTTCTCCAGGTAACGGCTCTGGTAATTCAGGTAACTTTCTTCCAGATTCCCCGGGGCCTGCAATAAACCCTTCCATATTTTCTCCATAAAATAGTTGGGCTGATTGTTGACTTCTGTACCGAACGATAGTTTCATGTTTATCTGTGATCTGAATAATTTTGAGGATAGGCAGCATGAGTGAGCATATCCATTTCCTTGTCAGTAAGTATTTCCATATCTGCTGCTGCAGAAATATCTTCCAGTTGTGCTAAGGTTCTTATGCCCACAACTGCACTTTTTACCGCTTTATTCGCTAAAACAAAACGAATTGCCGTTTGTGCATTGCTCCCGCTCTTTCCGGTTACATTATATACTACTTCTGCAGCATAAGCAACTGCGTCGGGCGACCAGCTTAGGTAAGGTTTTGTGGGTTTATCAACCAATAATCCCTGTGCTACACTACCTCTGGTAACTACACCTATATTATTTTTTTCCAGCAGTTCTAAACATTCCTCTTCGGGCCTTCTGTCCAGCACACTGTACTGCATCATTACGCTAACGATGTTGGATCTTTTTATATATTCTCTGATCACATTTGGGCGGATGGACGAAATACCGTAGTATCTTATCTTTCCCTGCTTTTTTAATATTTCAAAAGCTTCAATAGTTTCATCAATGGGATCTTCTTTTGTACCGCCATGTAACTGGTAAAGGTCAATATAATCCGTTTGCAATCGTCTTAAACTATCTTCTACTGCAGAAAGAATATATGATTTCCTTGGATTCCAGTCGCAGCCAATTCCATCGGCCCTTGCCTGGTTCCCTACTTTAGTGGCCAATATTACCTGACCACGTCTGGATTTCAGCAGGCTGCCTATTTTAGCCTCATTTTCTCCATTCTCATACAGATCAGCTGTATCAAAATAATTAATTCCAAGCTCCAGGGCTTTTTCTATCACTATTTTATTTTCTGAAGCACTTCCTTTTAAAGACATACAGCCGAAACCAATTCTACTAATTTCCAGATCGGATTTTCCTAATTTTGAATATTGCATATCAATTGATTAATAAACGGATTAATCGCTGCATTGTTATTTTAGTTTGTTTCATTTCTTATAAATAATAGGGCTTTACTAAGCTACTCTGTTTTTTTTAATTCGTCAATTTATTCAATGTATAGTTCATCCAACTGTACAGAATGACATTCAAAAGATGGAAAAGTATAAAATTTAATCTATTTTGTTGAGTAAACACAAATCTAACATAAACCTTTAATTCCTTTGATGGATACATTTACTACGATTACCATATTGGTTACTATTAGTGCGCTCATCTCGTTTCTCAACTACCGTTATATAAAACTTCCCGGAACTATCGGTATTATGGTGATTGCTATTTCACTGTCTATACTCATTATGATAGCCGGTATATCTTTCCCCATTGCACATAGTTTTATAGCTGAACTGAGTACTAATATTGATTTTACTAAAGCATTGCTGGATGTGATGCTGGCTTTTCTGCTTTTTGCCAGCGCCCTGCATTTTGACGTTGAGAAGCTTAAGGAGCAAAAACTACCAGTATTGATATTGAGTACTGTTGGGGTGATTGGCTCTACTACCATATTTGGATTTTTATTTTATTGGGCAGCATTATGGTTAGGAATTGAAATTCCACTGATGTATTGTTTTCTCTTTGGCGCCCTGATCTCACCTACAGACCCTGTTGCAGTATTGTCTATCTTAAAGAAATCGAAGATCCCGCCATCATTGGAAACGATTATTGGCGGCGAATCATTATTTAATGATGGCGTAGGCATTCTTTTATTTGTAACATTAAGAGAAATTGTGGAAGACAATGGGATTGAATTTTCCTGGGCACATTCTGGTCATTTATTTGTGCAGGAAGTATTTGGCGGTATAGTATTGGGAATGCTATCCGGTTTTATTTGTACGCTGATGGTAAGAAAAATAGATGAGTTACAAACGATTTTAATGATTACCATTGCAATGGTGATGGGAATTGCGGTAACAGGCGGATTACTCCACGTTTCTATTCCGCTGGCTGCAGTTAGTGCAGGATTAATGCTCAGCAGCATGACCGTAGAGAAATCCAGCAACGCAGTCCATCTAAAAGAATTACTGGATAAGATCTGGGGGTTAATCGATGACCTGTTAAACACTATTCTTTTTGTAATGATAGGCCTGCAAGTCGTGATTATTCCATTTTTCGGTCATTATTGGGGAATCAGTCTTTTAGCCATCGTGTTTGTCATTATTGCCAGGGCTATAAGTATTGCTGTTCCTACTGTTTTGCTCAAACGCTCATTAAATATATCTTATCATAAGTTAGGCATTATCATCTGGGCGGGACTGAGAGGCGGAATTTCCGTAGCACTGGCCTTATCTTTACCAGATTCCAACTATAAACCGCTCATTGTATCTGCAAGTTACCTGATTGTTATTTTTTCAATTATTGTACAGGGACTCACGCTAAACAGGGTGGTCAACAAACTAACAAATTAATTTACACCTCTATAAACATTCTCTATTAAACTTTTTACTATCAATTTACGTTAAATCATTACAAAACTATTAACCTTATTTATGCACGCGAATTTCTTTGATCATCTTACCAAACAATTCGACCTCCCATTTACCAATCCGGTCCTCATTTTTTCTCTGCTGCTGTTTATTATCTTAATTGCCCCAATTTTACTGGGCAAGATCAAGATCCCGGGTATTGTTGGCTTTATCATTGCCGGCATACTGATCGGTCCTAACGGGTTTAATATCCTTAAAAAGAATTCTGCCATAGAACTCTTTTCCACCATAGGTCTATTGTACATCATGTTTATTGCCGGTATAGAACTCGATCTTGGGGAGTTTAAAAGAAAGAAACATAAAAGTTTTGTTTTCGGGTTTCTAACTTTTGCCGTTCCTATTCTAATTGGCTTTCCGGTATGTTATTATGCCCTTCATTACTCCCTGATCACTTCAATACTTACCGCCAGTATGTTTGCCACGCACACCCTGGTAGCGTATCCTATTGTTAACAAGTTTGGTATCGCTAAAAATGAAGCTGTAGCAGTAACTGTTGGTGGTACTATACTTACTGATACTGCTGTATTAATTATTCTAGCCGTTATTATGGGCTCTGTACAGGGGCAGCTCAATGCTTCGTTCTGGATTCAGCTGGCTATTTCGCTCAGTATATTTACCGCTATAGTGTTTCTGGTGATCCCAAGGATTGCCAAATGGTTTTTTACAAAGCTGGAAAGTGAGAAAACCTCACACTATATCTTTGTATTGTCTGTTGTTTTCTTCTCTGCTTTTATGGCACAGCTTGCTGGCATAGAACCAATTATCGGGGCTTTTGTTGCGGGCTTGGCACTCAACAAACTTATTCCTCATTCGTCAATACTGATGAACAGAATTGAGTTTGTAGGTAATGCTTTATTTATTCCCTTTTTCCTGATAGGTGTAGGTATGCTGGTAGATCTCCGCGTACTTTTTAGAGGTCCCGATGCACTCATCGTAGCCGGATCTTTAACGCTCGTTGCATTGGTAGGGAAATACCTTTCTGCAACTTTTACACAATGGATCTTTAAATATACCAGGAATCAGCGCTTGTTAATTTTTGGATTGAGCAGTGCGCATGCCGCAGCGACGCTGGCAATTATCCTTGTAGGTTATGAAGCAAAGATCATTGATGATAATATTTTGAATGGTACTATCATACTGATACTTGTTACCTGTATAGTTGCTTCTGTAGCCACTGAAAAAGCTAGTCGCAAGATCGTATCCGCAGAAGAAACTGACGGCCCGGAATTGATTCCTGAGGTAGAAAACATACTGATCCCTATTGCAGATTTTAATAATCTGAACAACATGCTTGATCTTGCCGTTTTGTTTAAAGAGAAAGCTTCACATCAGCCTATCACGTTACTTTCGGTAGTCCCTGATAGCGTAAATGCAAAATCAAACCTGATCATTGCCCGTAAAAAGCTAAACGATTCTTTAAGATATGCTTCCGGTAACGGAACAGAGGTAGAGATCATAGCCACCCTGGACCATAATATATCGAGCGGTGTACTCCGCATTGCAAAAGAAAAATCAGCCAATATCATTATCACAGGATGGCCCAGAAAAACTACCGTGATTGATAAGTTTTTAGGAGATAAATCTGCTGCACTGATAGAAAAATCCCCTGCCAACCTGTTTATTTTGCATCTGAGCCAGCCTATAACCACGCATAAAAGTATACAGCTGGTTTGTCCTCCCGCATACTTAATGGATAAAACGATGAACGTATGGCTCACCAAGGTCTGTAAGTTAAGTACAGAGCTAAGCCTTAATGTAAACTGTTTTTGTGATGAAGCTACAAAATCACATATTGATCATTTTTTGCTGGCAACAAAATCCAGTGTTACCTTTAAATTTGACCATACAGAAGTATGGAAAGATTGGAAACTATTGCAGGACAGCATTACAGCTGATGATTTCCTGATCGTTATTTTAGATCGTAAAGTAGAAACTACCTATTTGCTTTCTTTAAATTATACGCACAGGAAATTGGAAAATCTATTTGAAGATCAAACTAAATTATTGATTTACCCACAGATCTAATTACCAGCCCATTCTGTTGCGAAATGACAATATCTGTTCTGCATGGTGTTTACCGTGCCAGCTATAATTGTTGGTCATTTGCCATAGCGGCACATATTCCTGGTTTGCGGGATGATAGTATTCACGTGTCCAGTCTTCCTTCTTCATTTGAACCAGCATGGAGGTCCAGCGGCGGTGCAAAGCATGGATAAGGGTAATAGATACGTTTAAAGGCACATCCATTACGTCAGGCAGCTCTGCCCAGAGTTGTTCCTGATAGGGTGTAATCGTTGGACGGTCTTCAGTTAATGCCAGCTTCAGCCTAATGTAAGCATTCATGTGGCTATCAGCAATATGATGTACAATCTGTATAATATTCCATCCGCCTTCTCTATAAGGCATATTTAACTGCGCCTCATCTAAATTTTCAATACAATAATCAAGCAGCAGCGGGACTGATCTGATAGACGCTATCCAGGCAGTTAATGATTGGTCAGTATAGGCTTCTGCAGGCACAAAACGGCCTATAGGGTACATATGGTTTTCCTGAAGATTTTCCATTTATTATAAATTAAAATACAGAGATATAATGTTCAACTTTTGGAAAAGGATCATAAAAATGATGCAGGAGTGCCTTCCATTGAAGATACTCTTCAGAATTTCTAAACCCAACAGTATGGTCTTCCAAAGTTTCCCAGCTAACCAATAGAATATATTGGTCTGGGTTCTCTATGCAACGCTGTAGCTCATGCTTCACGTAGCCAGTCATTCCTGAAATGATTTTCTGCGCCGCTGTGAATGTGTGCTCAAATTCATCAGATTTTCCAGTAATAACGTTTAATACAGCAACTTCGAGTATCATATTAGATCATTTGATAATTTCCTAAATATAGTAAATACCTTGTAAAAAAGCCTTCAGATCAGGGAACTCAAAGTGACCTGAAAATTTAAGATTAATTTATCCGAAAGAAGAAGATCTTTATACTTTAACTCTTCTGTTTACTCTTTTTCAATGCAGGCTTAAAAATACCACTAATTTTATGAGAAAATAATGGGAGAAGATCATAGGCCAAAATGGTTAACAGTATAACTGGTACCGTGTAGAATACTCCGAATTTATATAGATAAAAACAATAAGCCCCAAATAATCCACCCAGAAGGTAGAAAGAAAGAATAGTGATCCTGACATAAAGCTTGTTTTTTAAAGCATTAGGATGATTAGAGCTTGGATGAATATATTCGGCAGCTTCTGCCCCCATATCGGTAATTAATCCGGTTAAATGTGAAGATTTAACTAAGCCTCCTGAGATCACACTTACCATTCCGTTTTGTAACCCCATAGAAAACAGAATAAAACCAACAACGATCTCACTTTCCACCGGGCCTGCTTTATAAAGTACGTCACCATAAAGTGCAACGCCAAATAAAACACAAATTTCAATTACTATAGGAATAGCATGCGCTTTATAATGACTGTGATTTTTATAAGATTGAATGATATAACTGGAAATAAAAGCGCCTGAAAAAAAAGCCAGCAGCCAAATACATAGGGTTACTACGTCACTTAAATTCACATCTACAATATTTTTGGCCAAATTGGCTACATGGCCTGTAATGTTAGAAGAGAATGCGAAAAAGGCAATTAAACCTGCTACATTAATAATTCCGGCAACAAATGCTGTTGAGGAGGCTAACATCAGGTTATCTTTGAGGGATCGGGCTTCTTTTATGTTTCTAAGCATATTATTGTTTATAATGATTTTATCGCAGATTGATTATCCAATATACTGAATCTATTTAAAAAATTTTGATATTGGTTCTGGATCCACGTGAACTTTTACAATATTATTGATTTTAGCTCTGATCTGTCTTTCCAGGTTAGACATCGCAGAATGGGCTTCTATGAGTGAAGACGCACCCTCTAAAGGTAGTTTGATCGTTAGAATAAGACCATCATTAATGGTGAGTACGTTATCAACAATAACATCTTCGTTAATGGTGTATATAATCTTCTGAATTTCATCGGTTAACTGAAAATCCTGAAAAGCCTTTTGCGACTTTTCATTTAGCGGTTCCAGATGAACGTTAATATTAACCGGAGTTTTAAATTCAGCAATTAGTTCTTTCTCAAATCTCTCCGAGGATCGGTGAGCTTCAGCAAGGTGCAGATGACTGGAAACTTCCATATCTAACTCTAAAAAGATATTCTCATCTGCTGTATAAACATGAAGATTATGAATTCTTAAACCAAGACGATCTGCTATGGCCCTGACAGTTACTGCATAGGGTTCATCGGTAGCTGCCCTTGGCTCTGCATGAACAATTACCTGTGTATCATTACCCAATTCATTAGAAATAGCATGTTCTATCTTCTCTGTTAATTGATGGGCTTTTTCAAAATTCAATTCCCTGTTGATGCCAATTACTACTTCTACATGGGGCAGATTTCCTACATATCTGATTTTGGTGACCACTGTATCAGGAATTACCCCAGCTTCTTTCTCAATCAATGTATTTAGGCGGGGAATTAAATCTTCAGGAATGTTATCCATCAGTGACCTTATAGCCTGCGAGCCAATGTTCCAAAAAGATTTCATGGCTGCAAAAGCTACACCAAGTGCGGCAATAGCATCTATACGTTCCACGAGCCAAACAGGAAGTGCAATATATTTAGATAGAAAAATTATAAAAAGTCCGGTTAAAACCGCCATTGACCCCAACAGATCATTACCAAAGTGTTCAGCATCAGATTCCAGCGATGCACTTTTATAATGGGCAGCAGCTTGCTTTAAACTTTTTACCCTCCACAAATCTACCAGGAGACTGATAATGATGATGGCAAACGACCAAACTGTAATTTCAGGTTTTTCAGGATGCCATATTATTTTAACGATAGACTGATAAAAAATCCAGATCGCTGTAACGGCTAACAAAATCATTCCGCCAAGCGCACCCAATGATTCTGCCCTCTCGTGCCCATAGGGATGATTCTCATCTGGTGGAAGTGCAGAAACACGCACTACAATAAAAGTGATTAAAGTTGATAGTAAATCCAGAAGAGAATGAGCCCCTTCTGCTATTAAGCCTAAACTGCCAGTAGCTATCCCAACAACAAATTTTAAAGCTGATAAGCCAGCGCTCGAAACCACAGAAATGGTAGTGATCGTTTGTTTACTTTGAACCATTTTATCTTTTTTATGGATAGCTTATTCTTTAGCGGTCAATTAGCATAAAAACGACCACTGATTTTAGATCAGCAGCCGCGATTTTATTGGAGTTCAATCTGAAAATGCAATCATTAGATCTTAACTAGCATAAGCAGATAATATTTTACGATACAGGAGTCTCCACAAGGCTGCCAAGAGAGGTAGCTTTAACAGTTTCTGTTTTTTTACCTCTATTTGAACGTGCTGTACGTGAATACACCGAAATTTCTCTGTTGAATAAAAACTGGAATAATAGCTTGGTATAAGAAGTATGATAGCCAAGATTATCATAATGGTTATTGGCTATTTTATTTAATTCAGGTAATTTATTCCAGGGTACAGAAGGAAAATCATGGTGCTCATTATGATAACCAACATTTAAGTTCGGCAGGTTCATACGTCCATAATAACTTTTAGTTTCCTGGTGATCGCCATGAGTTAAGAAATGCTCTTGTACCCATCTCGCTCCAAGAGGATGCAGTCCTACAGAAAAGAAAAAACTTAATATTAAAAACACCAATGACTTTATACCAAAAAAGTAGATGATTGCCGCAGTAAATACGATCTGAACAAGTAGATTGACCACCGTCCATGCATCAAATAATTTAATTTCTTTTAAACGAATAGGTCTCAGCATTTGAAATATCGGATAAAATAATAACCAGATACTTTTGCCAATTGTTGAGTTATTAATTAATTTAGCTTCCCATCGAAAAGGCATATCAGCATCAAGCTCTTCTACCCCTTGATAAGAATGATGTTTCATGTGATATTTGGCGAAGGAAACTGCGCTTGGAAATACCAAAGGAAGGTTAGCAATAATACTGCTTATAATATTTAAAGTCTTATTCTTAAATACCAGGTTATGTGAACATTCATGTATACACACATATAACGTATGACAAGCAAATGCTCCTATACAATATGCGGCAAGTACATTCCACCACCATGACTGGTCTTTTAAAAATGCGGCAAGTACTACTTGAAGCCCTACACAAAACAGGATAATTAAAAAAGTAAACGGATTTAGTCCTATCAGTGCACGAATGCCAGGATGTTCCTTAATAATGGTTTTAGTACGTAATTTGTGGGGTTCACGTTCATCTGACCAGGTAAAGCTTGTTCTTTTTTTCATTAGGTTTACAATTGCTTTGAAAATTTCAATTCATGAGATGCGCTTGTAAAGATAACATAATACCTTTTATATTAAAGCGGGATTAAAATTTCATTGGTCCTTACCATAGAGAATCTAGTTGTAAAAGCGGTGTAATTGTTTGTAACTATCTCCAAATACTAAATATTTTGTAGTGGAGATCTCCTTAAAACATCTATTGGCAGATCAAATCACAGCAATCGTACAAATTGAATTTAATCAATCCACATTAACAGTAAAAAGCCCCTCTTTATTTTGGAGAGGGGCTTGATCTGATATTATTTCATACTATCGTGAATCTTTTTAATCGCAGTAAGATGTGTTTGAACTATTGGAGCTGTATGAGCTGCAAAAGTTTTAAGAACTGAGTCCGTTCCGTTTTTAGCTTCATCCTGCATTAAGGTCAATGTTTTTTCATGTCCGTCTACCATTGCATCTACATAAGCTTTATCAAAGTCAGCACCTTTTTTTAATTTAAGGTCATCCATTTTTTTCTGGTGCTCATCATCTACAACTGCCGGAAGGGTAATATTTTTTGTTTTTGCAATTGCCATTAAATCAGCATTAGCTTTTCCATGATCATTTACCATCATGTTAGCAAATTCTTTAATTTTGGCATTGGATGATTTTTCTAAGGCAAGTTTTCCCAACGCAACTTCAGCCATTCCTCCTACTGCGGCTTTTGTAGCAAACTGAGCATCGCTCTTTTCCACAGCAATTCCACCAGTAGCAGCAACATTTGATGTTGTATCTTTTGTTTTGTTTAAGCTATCCGCAGTTTCTTTAGCATCTTTTGAGCCATTGCTGCATCCCTGAAAGGTAAGTGTTATCGCCGATATCGCGACTAAGTAAATTAACTTTTTCATATGGTTAGATTTTGTTTAACACATTAACACCAATTACAGCTAATAGTTTTATGCTTAGCAGGAAGCTCCAATTCTATGGCATGGAAATAGCTGATGATTAACTAAATTAGATATAGCAGATGCGTGCAATAACATTACCCAAAATTAATCTGAAAAAAATTAAGTCTGGTTTTAAAGACGGCTTTAATCATCTTTCAAAGGGAGGGTTTCAGAAAATATTTAACCAGATAGACCAGTTAGGTATAAAAAAAGGAGTTGATCAGATGGGTCTGGATAAGTTCATTAACCAATGTGCTTTATTAGCAGCGGGCTCTGGAGTGATAACCGGTGCAGGAGGCATATCCACAATGCTAGTTGGCATACCGCTAGATATGATCAACCTCATCACGCAGCAGTTTAGGGTTACGCTTGCCGTTTCCTATTTTAAAACAGGAAGTTACGAACTTAAATTTGAAGATTTTTTTAAGATAGTGGCAAGTTCGCTAAAAGTAGATGCCGGGATGACTGTCACTAAAACCATGATGGAAGAAGTAGCTGAAAAATTAATGATAAATATTGGTTCAAAAACAGCAGAGCGATTGATCCCTATCATAGGTGCGGTAATTGGCGGAACTGCCAATTATTTATTTATTAAACGCGTGGCTGCATCTGTAAAATCAACAAAATAAATTTAATAATATCTGCTGGCAAATATCACTGTACGCTTGTATTCACATTATTGATCGAAAACGAACAGCCATTTTTAAAAAAACTTTACATACTGAAAGCTTATATTAAAATATCTACTGGATATCTCTATTTTGTATACCGTGCTTCAATTCATAAACTTCATTATGAAGCTTCTTAAATTCTTTTTTTAATGATTTAACCTCATTCATTAAAAGATCATAGTCATTCTGAAGATTTCTCGTCACCGTAATTAAGCCACCTTCCTTTTCTTTTGAATTTTTGGCAGTACCAGAACCATTAAAAAACCATTCTAAGCTTATACCAAATATTTTATTTATATCCTTCACTACATCAATGGGAATGATCAACCTGCCTGATTCATAACGCTGAATAGTAGGTTGTCTGATTCCATTACCCAGCTTTTCTGCAAATTCCTGCTGAGTAAGGCCTTCCTGCTGCCTAAATATCTTTAGTCTCTTCGCTTCATCTGTTAAAATATTAGCCGGCGTCTGTTCCATAATATTCATTAGGTGTTTCTTACTAACCAGCCATCAATAAGCCATATATTTTTGATCTTGTTGACTGGCATATCCATATCATCGTATGCTTCGTTTTCACTTTTGAGGATAAAGATTTTATCGTTGTCTTTGGCCCGGCGTATATATTTTAAATACTTGCGACCATCAGTGCACACAATACCATATATTTTCCCGTATTCAATGTGGCTTCTCCAATCCTCTAATTTAGTTCCAAATAATATACATCCGGCTGGAATCAGTTTTTCCATACTATCACTATATGCATTAAAAGCAGTACATCCATAAAAATCCGGCACATCCATATAATATTCTGGATGAATAATTACCTCTTCATTGTTTTCATTGGCATTACCAGCAATAAAATCAGCATTATAAAAAGGAATCAATTCACTATCTTTTCTTCTGTTTTTATTATTGCTTATTATTTTGCCATTTGGCTTTATAATTTCTGGATTTATATGGAAATCCGATAAGTCAACCTTAAGCCTCTCATTAATTAACTTTACTGTTTCTTTATCTAATTCTGCTTTTCCTATCCAGGAATTAACAGTTTGTCTTGATACTCCTATCAAAACCGCGGCTTCTTCTTGTTTTAAGTTAAGTCTTTTAATGGCTAGTTTTAAATTATTTCCGCTGATCATCAGTGCTTTGTAAAGTATTTTAAAAAAATGTATTTACATGTCTTTACATTTGTCAAGACATTTGTATATTTGTATTGCATCACAAGGGCAAATGTACACAAAAACCTTACATCAAACATATTTCAAAAATTTCAGTCCAAATGCTGCATAGAAAAATCATCAGAAAACACCAATACATTTAAAAGAATACTAATGAAATAATAGAAAACCAGCAATAACAATTAGGAACCAGAATCATCGAATAATAACATCTAATGTTTCATTTCAATGGATAATGTATTGATTATCTATAGCCTTAATGTACTAAAAAAACATCAAAAGAACTGACTAAAAAACATTAACAGCTGATCAGCTGTACCGGTCATCAAAAATATATAATAATTAAACTATGAATACTAGAGAGTTAGCAGAACCAGCAAAAAATTCCTCCTGGATAGCACTTATTTCAGAAATGGAAGTAGGTGATAAAATCAACATCGCTCTTTTTAGAGCTAAGACGATAAGACCTCTGATCAGTGGCAGGGTGGCCGACCGATTTCCAGAAAGAGCTTTCATTACAAAAAAAACAATTGTAGGGGATCAGGAAGTCCTTATCGTCAAGAGAATCCTGGATAAATTACCGCAGTATGTCTAAAAAAACCTCTGCACTAACCGATAAACAGCGCATCAAACAACTTGAAAAAGAACTCCTTAACATGAGAAAGACATTTATGCTTAGAATAGATCAGATTGAAAAAGCAATCGGTATTAACGATGATCACATCAAAGCTTTTCTTAATACAATTTAGAGATTATGAAGTGTTAACAGCTATTCCCCAAATAGTTTAAAAGCAATAGAAACAAAAACTGTGTCAAAAACATTCACCAACATAAAAAACCTGAGGCATTATAAATGTTTTACCTGTAAACATCCTTTTGCTGCAGAAAAATATTATAGCGGAAAACATATATTCTGCTGCTCATTCTGTAAAGACATATTTAACAGGATGAACAAAATAAAAAAAAGTAATCAGGAGTAATGCAGCTAAGGGCGTAATCAGATAAATTTTAAGTAACAACAAAAGACAAAATATACCTATCTGAAATATTAGGTATTTAATATAAATTACATATGAAGGAATATAATTCAGATTTGGTGATAGACATTTTACGTAAGGAATATCCGGAGATCGATACTAAGATCCGTCAGCGGATCAATGAGTTGTTACCCGAAAATTTACAGGACCTGGAACTCATCCCTAAAATAATAAATTCATTTAAAATAATTAAAGGCCTCAACTATAATTCCTGGATAAGCTTAAACCAAAATAGAAGTGAAGTAAATGACAACAGAGACCTATTGTTTTCTATTGTCCTGTTATATTATCATCCTGAAAAAATACTGCGAATGACAGATAACAGGACCAGATATGGACTCATCAGTAAAATGTCTAATGAGTTAAAATGCAGCTCTGGAGTTTTAAAAAACACATTACACGCTGTTATTGTAGCATTTAGGGCATATAAAGATTTTAGAGAAGAGACTTACCGGCTATACAACCTCATCAATATTGAAAACAATTTTTTTAATTAAAATAGTATTAATAGTGTATTTGTAGCTTTAAATCATTAATAATGAAATTTCTTACATAAACTCTTAATTTACTGTTATGCCAAATCAACAAGAAACGAAATTCAAACTAAAAAGAGTGAAAGAGAGTAAAGCTTTTACCAATGGTACTATAAGCATTAGAATTTATACCTCTACCCCACAGTTAAACATTTCAATGATGGGCTCTTATGATCCCTGGGTAATTAGTGATCTGCAAAACGCTTTGGATGAAGTATTAAAATTCCACGGTATGTGAAAAATTAACCTACTGCATATAGGTTTAAGTAGTACTCAAAGTAAGCTCAACGGCAGAGCGGCCCGGCGGAGGTATGTAGGGTGATACACAGCACAGCGTCACTGCTATGAAAAATGTGTGATCTGTGATCAGATACAGATGGATTTGGGTTCGAGTCCCATTACTTTGAAACGGTACTTGTGAAACATTGAAAACTATAATTTATGAAAAAAAATATGAAAACATTCTCTGGTAATAAGATTATACAGGCTATAAATTTATCTAAACCAAAGACAGAAGACATGGAATATATGTATCGTTATGAATCTAAAAAGGATAATAAGCTCTGTATATCACACCATAATATATGTATATCACACCATTTTAATAGCCTGAACAATGGCTAAACATATAGACTATAATAATTGCCGTATGTTATTAGCAGCCGGTAAAATAGAAGAAGCTAAGTCTTTGTTTAATATCCATACGCATCAGCCTGAGCGCACTTTGAAAAAATGTGAATTGCCAATTTCATATCAAAAGAAAATTGCGGCTAGCTCTTTAGCATTATTGTTTAAAAAACCTGTAAAACTGATCCAATTAAGTGAAAGTACCGATGAAGCTTTTACGGTATTAAAAGGTTTATGGAATGATATGAGAATGGCTTCAGTAAACCGTAAAAATGCCCGGTCCTTATTTTTTTTTCAGACGGCATCAGCAAAATTATTTATTCCCTATTGTGATAGTGATACTTCTGGTCCTGTCAAAGTGAAGTGCATTTTATTGTCTAAAAAGAACGGTGATAATATTTATACAAAAAAAGACAGGTTCGGTCTAATGGAATGTATTGCCAGAGAATATTCAGTTTGCATAAATAATAAGTCTGTCAATCATTTTGATGCCTATTTTAACAATGTTATCTTTTATTGTACAAAGACAGATGGTAAATGGCTGACTGAATCAAAGCTTAACCCCATAAGGAAAATACCGATTAGTTATTACAATCAGGAGGATACAGGATGGAATGATGTACTGTCTTTAATTGAAAAATTAGAAATACTAACTTCAAAAACAAATGATTTTATATACCTACCCGATTTTTCTCCTGATCAGCTGAATAGTTTAAGCCGGGATAGTAAAAGCGCTCTTGAAATACATTTTTTACCTGCTATTTTAAGATCTGTGGATAAACAAGAGTTATTTGCTGAAATGGCAGATCGGGAAATTAATATTATCAAGGCTTTAATCAGTAATGTTATAAGAGTAGATCTTGCTCCTCAGATCAAAAACCTTAGCGTAGGTATTGATTTTGGAAATCCGGCTCCAGATGATTTCGGGAATATACCAGATCTTTTAAGTACCATTTTTTATGAATCAGGAGCCAGTTAAAACCAATATGATAAGGCAGTATGACCAAACTTATAAGGAAAGGCGCAAAAATCTTCTTCAAGACTTATTTAGGGTAATTTTAGACTTATTGATAATGTGCTAAAATTATATACAAAAACAAGAAAACTTGTAACTAAATCCTTGTCCCAATAAAATTCATCATATCCGGTGCATAGGCCTGAAATAGTAGACAGTTTAACTTCCCTCTTAAATATACCCATTTAGCATATCAAGAATAATATTGAAGAATAAAAATTGTAAAAATACCATAGAAGCATTAAGAGAATTTGTGAACTGATTACTATATCGAATATCTGGCTATCAACAATTAAATAAGTGTTAGGATATAATTTTAAATAAAATGAGCGAGATTTCCCCTACAGAAAACAGCGGTTTAGCCGTTGTTTCAGGAACAGAAAAAATAATGGCCGCACGGCTTAGCGATGGGATTATATATTACCTTAACCTATCAGATATAACCGCTGGATTTGCTACCTCAGCTGCCCTTAATACTGAAGTCAACACGGTACAGAGCAATTTGAACAATTACATTGATAAAAGCCCCGGCGGTTACTATGGTCCTTATAATACACTGGCTGCAGCTGCCAGTGCAGTTCCAAATACGGTAAATGATGGCGTAAGTTTAAGAAAGGGAAAAGTAGTTGGCATCAATTCTATTGATGGTATTATCGATTATTGGTGGAAGCTTGGGGTAACAGATGACGATTTAGTTTTTAAAAATGTTGATACTGTACTATCTTATGATGCTATTTTTGAAAAAACACTGACTATAACAGGGGGCGGAACTACTACTACAGCTCTGTCGACTAATTACAACTGGGTTCAGGATGAGGTATTTATTCCAGCAGGAAAAAAGTTAAATTCACTCAATTTTGGTGCTGCAACAACCACTGAATTTAATATAAACCTGTATTCAAAATCAGGCACCACTTTTACAGTGGCAGATATTATAAATGTAACCCCGGTTATTGGCCAAAATTCTGTTGTTATTAATAAGACCTACCCTACTGATATATATATCGGGCCGGCAAAAGGAGGCAGTTTTTATTACAGTCAAGTTATAGGTAAGGTTGTTTCTTTAGGCCAAAATGCTTTGACAGTGGGATCCACAACAGAATCTGGGATTATTCAGCAATATCGAATGAACTTTTCAGCAGTTTATGTAAATTCAATCATTTCTATACCTGTATTAGAAGGAAGAGTTTCTGCAAATGAAGCCGACATAACCAGTAATACCAATAATCTAATATCTGTTACAGATTTGTTAAAACCTGATCTTTATACAGATCTGGATATAACAGATGAAGATGGAAATGTTGCTTTAAAACTTAGGGGAGCAGACGGTACATTACTCCTAAAAAGTTTAATAGCCGATGCCCTTCAGGTTAATTCATTTTCAGCAACGAGCCTGTTAACTTCATCTCTGGATTTTTCTACAGTAGTTGTTCAAACTAATGGTTATCCATATGAACTTGCAATTACCGATGAGGCCGGAAATATTGCTTTTGCTACAAAAAATGGTCAGGTAATATCAGTGGGTTCTACCGGAACAGCAACAACTGCAACAGAGATACCAAATATAGACAGTGATATTGTCCATGAGATTAGTTACGGCCAAAGTTTATCTATTGGTCATGGGTCAACACCAATCTCATTGGTACAGCCTTATAATGCTTTGATGTTTGCAGGAGGAGTTCGTACATGGCAGGGAGCAACCATAACATCACCACCAGACCCAGCCACTAAATACAATTCTCTCGTTCCTTTAGTTGAATCTATAGGTGAAACACCTTGTTCCGGGTTTGCACAAATGACAATGGAACGCCTTATAGAGGAGTACAAGTTTGACGGTACCCTAAAGCAATTTCAACTCATTGCTTCATCTCCTGGAATAGGAGGTGCAAATATTGAATCATTAAAAAAGGGAGCAAACACAAGCTATTACGCTAATGTTTTATCGGATGTTTCTGCGGCACTTGCCAGGGCAAATGAATTGGGCAAGACTTATAGCGTTGGCTGTTTAATATGGACACAGGGAGAAGCCAATACAAGTTCTAATATGCCTACTGATGCTTATGTTTTATTGCTAAAACAACTACTGGTTGATTTTAACACAGATATCAGGGCAATAACAAAACAACCAAATGACGTTCAATTTGTCATGTACCAGGTTGCCAGTCAAAACCAGACCAATACCACAACTTTATATCCAAATATTGGACTAGCACATGCAAAGGTTTGTGAAGATGTTTCCAATGCTCACCTTGGCGTACCTGCCTATATTTTTGACTATTCAGACAACTTGCATTTGACTGCCTCTTCCTATAAATGGATGGGTGCTTATCATGCATATGCCTATAAAAAGGCTGCTATTGATAAAGAGGGAAGCTATTCACCACTAAATATTAAGTCAGTATTGTGGCAAAAAAACATGATAGAATTAAAATTAAATGTTCCTGTAGGTCCATTAGTTTTTGATACGGATTTTATTACTGATCCCGGGAATAAGGGATTTTCAATTACTGATGCATCAGGAGTAATGATACCTATAACCAGTTTAACTCTAGTTCGTGATGATTCTATTAGAATAACGGCGGGTAATGATCTGGTCAGTGGTTACCACGTGCGCTATGGTATAAATGGTACGAGTGGTAAAAGTGGCAGAATTGCCGGAGCCCGGGGCAATTTAAGAGATAGCCAGGGAGACACCCTATTCTTCGATAAGAAAGGGCTAAACCTGCCTATGCATAACTGGTGCTTAATTTTTGACAAAACACTTTCTTAAAATAAAATTATGGGCTTACAAATTATTATTAAAGGGACTGATTTTTCAGCCCTCGGACTTGGAAAAGTTATTACAGCGAACAAGTTTATGGAGTTAGCTGCTATTACTGAGACTATTCAGAAAGATGCCTTAAATGCTTTAGTGCTCGATATGGTAAATTATGGTTTATGGGATAAAATGACGGCTATTTACCCATTTGTTGGAGATACAAGTACCGCTCATAAATTTAATCTAAAAGATCCAAGAGATTTGGATGAGGCCTATAGATTAACATTTGCCGGTGAAGTATCCGATACCTATTCTGCAGCAGGATTCAAAACCAATGGCACAACCACTACAGCAAATACATGGATAGCTCCAAAAGTTATAGATAATGTACACTTATCCTATTATAATACAGTGCCGGAAACCTCAGGTACCAACGGGCTAGCAATGGGTTTAGTGAGTAATGTGTCCCACGCTATATATTTAGGTAGAAATTTTAACAGCAGAACAGTGGGCGCTATCAGTACCGGGGCCCTTACCACGGATACAGCATACGACAGGACAAAAACGGGCTTGCTATTAGCCAATAGAACTGCAACTACCAATATCTCCTTATACGATGCAGGTGTTAGTATAGGAACTTCTATAGCAGCAGTTACAAGTCCTTCAACAATGGCAAATAATGTGAATACACTTAGAATTGGATCAGCGACCAGCTCCAATAATACAGTAAATTATTTTGGAACAGTCACCCTTGGATTTGCCAGTTATGGTGTTGCTTTAACCATGAAAAACATCGTTGATCTAAATACTGCCGTTTTTACCTTTCAATCTGCACTTGGCAGAGCATAACCCACCAATGATAACCATTTAATTTTATGACAATGAGTGAAATACTTTCAACAGAAAACATCAGTCTAACTACAGTGACAGGAACAGAGCAAATAATGGCCGCCAGGCTAAGTGACGGAATAATTTTTTACATTACTCTTTCAGATATAACCGCAGGATTTGTATCTGCAAGCTCACTATCGACCACCTTATCAAGTTATGTTACAACAACAGGCTTGACAACCACATTAACAAATTACGTGAAGTCAACGGCACTAAATGTTGTTTTAGACAATTACGTAGCAAAGTCAGAAAATGTTAATTACTCTGATGTTAGTGTAGCCCTGGCTCCTTTTAAACCTGTTCAAACCATACCGGCAGTTAATTTATTCTTTATCAATGCAGCTGAAATAGGTACGATGGGAGCGCAAGGCCAAAATCTTGCAGACACGGCTAAAACAAGGTCTGGCTATATGCAGGTGGTTCCCGGAACAAGCTATAAGATATTAGACACTGATAAGGCTGTTCTATCGGATACTTCATCTACAAATGTTTATTATTATACCTCCGCTAAAGTATTTATCACAGGAAGTGTAAATGCAGTTACTGCTCCCGATACAGCTGCATTTGCAAGATTAACCAATTCGCGTCTGCCCACATTGAATACAAAATTAATGTTTGTTTCTTCAGTAGCAGTTGTGGATTCATTTGTTCCCGGTGGTTACACTTTTGACACTGAGAGTATCCTTTATCCTTTAGTTCTTCCAAGGAAGACATTAAGCCCGGCGCTCAGGTCTTCCTCAGATGATGTAGTTTATGCACTGCAGCAAAAAGCCGGTGGAGTTCTGCCAAAAAATGTATCATTTTTAACACCCTCAGTAAATCTATACAATCCGGCTTCCGCAGACATTGTTAAACAAGCCTACATTAACACATTAGGCAATTACATTGCAACAGGAAGCCCTACACAACAGGTGGCAAAAATAAGGGTTACCCCTGGTAAAGTATATAGTTTTTACAATACCGTTTCTTTAACTCAGGTAACGCCTCCGCTAAACTTCCTCAACTTTACGGGTACAAACGTATCCTTCCCCACCAGCTCATATAATGCCGACAAAACAGCAACTGCTCCTGCTTCAGCAGAATTTATGAGGGTATTATTAGCCATTGATGTAGTTTATTATACCGTTGTTGAAGGTGCAGCACCACCAGCAAGTTTTGTTGATTATGGATCTACATTTACCAATGAGGTTGCTGGTATAAGTGCGTCGGATAAATATCCATGGCTCAATAAAAATGCCGGATTTCTGGGTGATAGCATAACTGTCCAGTTTCTTTACGGCCCTGCTTTTCTGCAAACTACCAGGCTTACAGAAGCTTACAGAGAAGGTATTAATGGGGGAAGTTTAGCTTATATGGGTAAAAACTTAACGGCTGCAATATTAGCTCCGCTTGACGTGATATTTGTATTAGGAGGTACTAATAATTATGGCGTAGCTGGTGGTGGTACAGTTGGAACCATTAACAGTCCTATGGACGATAGTACCGTTCATGGTCAGATCAAAGGTCTCGTTAACAGAATAAAGACTCTTAAACCTAATATCAGGGTCGTTTTCTTTACTTGTTTTAACAGAACATTATATTCCGGCACACCAAATGCCGGTAATGGGTATACACCTAATGCCGATGGCCTGACCATTAAGATCATAGCAGAAGCGATGATTGATGAATGCAGGTACTTAGGTGAGCCTTGCTTTGATATGCTCAGTGCATCAGGCATCAGCTCTTATAATATTGGCACTTCAACAGTTGACGGATTACATCCTAACGGCTACATGGCAACAATATTAGGTAAGAAGATGGGAATGTTCGCCAATACAATTATACCCTTTTAATTAAATACTTATGGCATTACCAATTGGCTTTAGTAAGCCAATTGGTAAACGCTATAGATAAATTTTTGATACAACTATTAATCAATTGCATAATGAATTTGACAAAAGAAGAAGTTACAGAAATAGGGGATTCGATAAAAGTAGAATATGCTTCTCTAATGGCCTTTATTATGGTTGAAAGTGGGGGAATAGGTTTTGATCCTGTAACAGGAAAGATAATCATTCAATTTGAACCGGCACATTTTAATCAATATGTCAAAACACGCAAACCCGGTGATGCTGCCAAATGGGAAATTATTGATCACAACAAAGTAGAGGGCCAAAAAGCAGAATGGATAGCTTTTAATGCCGCTTTCCTGATCAATCCTCAGGCTGCTCTGGAATGTACATCAATAGGATTGATGCAGGTAATGGGATGGAACTATGCTTTATGTGGTTTCAAAACAGTAAATGAAATGTGGGATGCCTTTAAAACAGGGAGTAGTGCGCAGATTAAAGGAGCCGCAATGTTCATTAAAAACTCTCCAAAATTATACATGGCCCTGCAAAATAAAGACTGGCCAAAAGTAGCCTATTATTATAATGGATCAAATTATGTTATTAATAAATATGATATCAGGCTAGAAAAAGCTTACCATAATTACGCAGTGTAAGAATGAATAGAATCAAAATACCTACACCAGAAAAGATGCAGAAGTATCCATGGGGAGTAACAGTAGTTACATTGATTGCTATGGTTGTAATGCTCCTTTATACAGTCCTTAAGAAAGATGATTGCCAGGAATGTGAACAGAGGTACCAAGCTGAACGCAGTAAGAATGATATTCTGACGACTGCTCTGCTGATCAAAAATGGAATCATCTTTAAACAGGCTACAGAGGCGAAAGAGAAAGACAGCACGCTAAGAGAGAAGCTGGAAGATAGATCAAAAAACATCATTAAAGATAAATAGTTATGAATAATCTAAAATTCTATCTGATCATTGGAGTACTTTCGATTGGATTGACCAGTGCACTGGTGGCCTACTTTGAAGAACACAACCAGGTAACCGCATTTAAATCTACAAATCAAGAGGTGAAGAAACAGATTCTCACCCAGGCTAAAGAGGTAAGCCGTGCAGTAAATGCAAAGGGAATTGAAAATGTGATCATGGACGTTACAAACAACCATGCGCCCAGTAAAGTTGCTGCTGACAACACGGATATAAAGGATATTGTAGATACAGCTGCTATGGCTTTAGATATCCAAACCAGGCAGCTGAAGGAAGTAACAGTAATCAAGGCGCGGCTAGAGGCAGAGAACTTACAATTGAAGGCACAATTAGATTCTAATCAACATCTCTATTACACCTATAATCAAAATGGTCTGGATTTAAAATTAACTCCTCCATACGATTCTTCAACATACGCTACTGCTGATTTCCTTGGAACTTTTAACCTTACAGCTGCCCAGGGATATAAAAAGAAATGGTTTTTAGGTAAACAGAAGACCTTACTTTCTATCACTTCAGATAATCCTTATTTCAAAGTTGACAAGGTAAATTACATTGGTTTTGATAAGGACCCGCCAAATTTCAACTTAGAGTTACAGGCCTCATCAAGCTTTACAAAATTAACAGGTGCAGGAATTGGGCCAGGCATAAAGCTTGAAATCGGAAGATTTGACCTGCATGGAGATTATCAATATTATCAGCAAACAAAAAACTGGATGTATGGAGCAAATGCTACGTTCAGGCTGGTAAAATTTTAATCAATTCAGCACTATACAGAAGAAAAAAATTCATGAAAAACATTCGTAAATAAAACGATGAAGCAGTATTTACCTAAAGTGTGTTAGCCTTTAATTCACTATAAAAGAGATAATATTAACAATTTAATTTTAAGAAGATGAGTTCAACAATTCCGGATAGTCAGGCTACAACCGCCACACTTTTAGGAACTGAGAAACTGTTAGCTGCAAGATTGAGTGATGGAATAATGTATTACATTACGCTGTCCGACATCACGCTGGGTTTTGTAAGTTCTGAATCAATTACTCAAACTTTACTGAGTTATGTAACCAATACAAATTTAACAGCTACCCTTTCCAACTATGTAACATCCGCAGCTTTAGCTTCAATGAATATAACAGGAGCAGATATTATCGCATTACAAGCGATTCTGAAATCTGATGCCTCAGGTAATTTATACTTCAGTGACAGCAACGGCAATGTTGGTGCGGTTCTAAAAAAGAACGGGACATTCCAGGTTGCTGACTTATCAATTCTAAATCAAACCTCACCATTTTCTCTGGACAGCCTTGTTCTAAATTCGCTTACAACCAAACTCATTAATGGTAATACCATTAAGCAAAACGACAAATATGCTCTGGTGCTTTCTGATGCCAACGGAAATATAGGCTACGGTATCAATTTAGATGGCTCAGTGCTGGGATCAGGATCAGGAACAGCAACGACAAGAACTTTCGGGCTACTTGCTGATGTAAACCATTACGTTTCTTACGGCCAATCTTTATCGATCGGAGCTTATGGAACGCCATTGGTAACAACTACCACTGAAACAAGTATATACACCTTTTTCAAAGGGCCTTATATGCTTCAATATGATAGTGATACTACTAAATACAGTTCTTTAGTTTTAGAGGTTGAAAGTGTGCAGGAGACGGTATGCGGTTCTATGGCCCGCATGTTTAAGCAACAGGTGGTTACTGATGGATTTTTAGCTGATGGAACTTCCAATATTTATGATCTGCTGGTTAGTGCTCCTGGTCAAGCCAGTCAAACCATTGCTCAGTTATCAAAAGGCACAACAAATTATCAACGATTTATTGATGGAATAACTAATGGAAAAGCTTTAGCCAATGCGGCTGGCAAAAGTTACAATCATCCGGCTGTATTCTGGATGCAGGGTGAAGCCAATGCAGGGGGTGACAAAACCACTTATAAAAATGCATTGATTAAGCTTAAGGCAGATATCAATGCTGACGTTAAAGCGATCACAGGTCAGAAAAATGATGTTATTTTTTTGAATTACCAGATGGCTAGTCAAAATTGGAACATAGGATCCGCCCCTACTATAAATTTAGCGCTTTTGGAATTAACACAAGGTACTGGTACTCCTGGCTTCTATCAGGGTCCTCCTTTATATCCTTATACACACAGTACTGATCAGCTACATCTTGTAGGCAGTTCTTACGCGATGGTTGGTGCGCTTGCAGGATATATCATGAAAAGGATTGTAGTTGACGGGATTGAATGGAAACCAATATCAGTAACTGACTATACCATGGATGCCAATATGCTAAATTTGAGATTCTACACTCCAGTTTCGCCTTTGGTTATAGACACTACACTTGTAACCGATCCTGGTAATTATGGATTTAAATTGTATGATCTTTCTAATAATGAGATTACGATTATCAGTGTTTCCCATCCAAGACCAAACACGATCAAAATAATTTCTCCGGTTCCTGTAGTAGCCGGAATGAGATTGACTTATGGTTTAAATGGAACAACAGGTAAATCCGGACCTACTGCAGGTGCCCGCGGCTGCCTGCGTGATAGCCAGGGTACAACCCTTAAATACCAGCCGGCAGGGCTTAATTATCCTTTACACAACTGGTGCCCGATGTTTGAGAAATATTTATAAAAATTAAAATTATATAAAATGGAAATAGTAGTAGCTGGTGCTGATTTTAGTGCCTTAGGATTAGGAAATACAAGATGGATCGAGCAATATATTGTTGCTGCAAACATTACTAGCACAACTTATAAGATAGCATTAAGAGCTTTATACAGTTCAATTACTGCAGCAGGAATTGACAAAAAGCTTGAAGTATTAAGATTATTTTTTACTGGAAATTCTGCCGCTGATTCACTTAACGTTTTAAATTATCAAACTTATAATGTTGCATTTCTAGGTGATACAGCAGCAGCACATACCACAACGGGTTATCAGCCTTCAAGTACACAATGGGGGATTTCATCTTACCTGATTAAGGATCTAACTAATTTTCATATGCATGCCTGGAATTCTACCTCAGAAACCTCATCCGCAGGATATATATTAGGCCGGCTCGCTCCCCCGGCTGGCGGTAATAGTTTTTCAGCAGCTTTAATGAGAGGATCTGGTACAGCCGGTGCCATTGCTGTCCCCAGAGGAGTAATCAATGTTAATGCCGGAACAGCAGTAATTGCTCCCACCGGATATGATGGTTCGAAAACAGGCTTGCTTTCCACTTCGAGAAATGGAAATGTAATGAAACTTTATGATGGTGGTACTCAAATAGCTACCGCAACAACTGCTTATACCGGACTAACAGATGAGACTTTGCCAATGATTGAAGGGAATGTTTTCGAAGCCAACGCTACTTTTTACACACGTGCTAAAATTTTTTCATTGGCTTATGGAGCAACTGTCTGGACCGATGCAGATGAGTTGGCCTTATTCAATGCACTTAATACATTCAAAACAACTTTAGGGGTGTAATTAATAGATTTAAATAGAATCACCGGGACAAATTTTTTCCCTGGTGGTTCTATTAATTAGCTCAAGTGTCAAATACCACTTAAAGATTGAAATTGATTAATTTACAACATCAGTAAATCCTGGAGTTCCTTTGGCTGTCCATTATCAATAAAGATTTTATTTAGATGCGATTGATAGCGCTGCATATCTTTGAGAATATCTGCATTCTTTTCCACATCATGAAAGTGGATACTTTCCAATTGTTCCATTCCGGTAAATGCATTCATCCTGTGAAAACCAAATAGTGGTCCCTGATCTACAGTATGTTCATTAAAAAACTCTCCGGGTAAAGTAAAGGCTGTTGCCGGAGCATTCCAGGAGGTAGTAACCATATATTTTTTTCCATGAAGCATCCCTCCTGTTCCATAATTAATAGCAGGATTGGCACCAGACCGGCCATCACTATGGTAAATACCTTTTTGATGACCTTCGGTAAATACTACATCGATATATTTCTTAAACCCATGAGGCAGCTGAAACCACCAGATTGGCGTATGATAAATAACCACATCTGCCCATACATAA
>Ga0233344_1000009_pt1 | contig 43586 bp, 41 predicted proteins | sample GEONDECOMP281_FD_180697 | JGI IMG/M metagenome (GOLD analysis project Ga0233344, IMG submission 180697) | Leaf litter microbial communities from Shasta-Trinity National Forest, California, United States - GEON-DECOMP-281 | ecosystem: Environmental > Terrestrial > Plant litter > Unclassified...
AAGTTCTTTAACATTTGTTTGGCTAAAGAAAGGTCAATATCTTTTTTATTTAGGGTAGACTGTGCCAGTAATGAAACCATAGCACCTTCCAGTTCTCTTACATTGTTATCGATATTATTGGCAACATATTCTACAACTTCCTGAGGAAGTTCAATTCCATCTGCATACATTTTTTTTCTTAGAATGGCTATCCTTGTTTCCAGGTCAGGAATCTGAAGATCAGCAGACAGGCCCCATTTAAACCGGCTTAACAGTCTTTCCTCTAATCCAGCCAGATCTTTTGGTGCTTTATCTGAAGTAAGGATCACCTGTTTACCAGATTGATGCAGGTGATTAAAAATATGAAAGAATATATCTTGTGTTTTTTCTTTTCCGGCGAAGTTATGCACATCATCCATGATGATCACATCCATTGCCTGGTAGAAATTTACAAAGTCATTGATCGTATTGTTCTTAAGGGAATCCACAAACTGCTGACAGAATTTTTCGCAGGAGACATAGATCACCAGCTTATCCGGCATTGTTCTTTTGATCTCGTTCCCTATAGCCTGCGCCAGGTGAGTTTTTCCTAAGCCTACACCACCATAAATCATCAGTGGATTAAATGATGTACCCCCGGGTTTGGCTGCTACAGCATAACCCGCTGATCGTGCAAGACGATTACAATCGCCCTCGATATAATTCTCGAAAGTATAATTTGAATTCAGCTGAGGGTCTACATTCAGCTTTTTCAGCCCTGGGATTATAAAAGGATTTTTAATGTCTTTGTTAATGGAAACAGGTATTGGCATAGATTGCATTTTGGCCTCTGCCCCATTACCATTGGAAGGCATATTGGTGGTATATGGTGATCCGCTGTTGGATGATTTGTCTACAACGATATTATATTCCAGCCGGCCTTCATCTCCTAATTGTTTTTTAACGGTTTTACGCAATAGTCCCACATAGTGTTCTTCCAGCCATTCATAGAAGAATAAACTGGGAACCTGTATGGTTAAAACTTTGCCATCCAGTTTAAGGGCAGAAATCGGTTCGAACCAAGTTTTGAAGCTTTGGCTCGGGATATTGTCCTTAATGATCTGAAGACAGTTTTTCCATACTTCGGTACTAGTTTTTTCCATGAATCCTATAAATGTTGGTTTTAGATGACCAAAATGGTGTTAAAAAAAATGGTGTTTCGAGAGATCGAAGATTCAAAAAATTATCAACAAAAAAAACTAAAATTTCATTTATTTAGTAAGTCCCTAATCAGCAATAGCATACCCCCCTTAACCTAAATTTATTGTGTGGATAACTATTTATTAACCTCTTTATCAATACTCTCCGAAAACCTCACGGAGTAAATCAGCAATCTCACCAAGGGTAGCATAAGCTTCTACAGCTATCAAAATAAATGGCATCAAATTTTCTGTAGACTCTGCCGCAATTTTCAAATTAATCAGTGCAGAAGATACTTCAGCGTTGTTTCTCCATTCTCTTAAACGTTTTATCTTTTCTGTTTGCACAGTTCTTACCGATTCATCGATTTTTAAGGTATCAGTAATCCCTTCCTCAGTTTGTGCAAATCTGTTCACTCCTACAATTATCCGGCCACCTTCCTCAACTTCCAGCTGGTACTGATAGGCTGCAGCGGCTATCTCATTCTGAATATATCCATTTTCTATCGCCTGTACCGATCCGCCCATAGCATCAATTTTATCCACATACAATTGGGCAGCAGCTTCAATTTCATCCGTCAAAGTTTCCACAAAAAAAGAGCCCGCTAAGGGATCAACTGTTTCGGTCACACCACTCTCAAAAGCGATCACCTGCTGTGTACGCAATGCAATTTTTGCAGCGGCCTCCGTAGGTAAGGACAAGGCTTCGTCATAACCATTGGTGTGGAGTGACTGCGTGCCGCCAAGCACCGCTGCCATTGCCTGGTTCGTTACCCTGATGATGTTGTTCATCGGTTGCTGTGCCGTAAGCGTAGAGCCTCCGGTTTGAGTATGAAACCGAAGCATTTGTGCCTTCTCATCTGTTGCACCTAATGATTTTACTATTTTAGCCCACATTCTTCTTGCTGCCCTGAATTTTGCAATCTCCTCAAAGAAATCATTATGGCAGTTGAAGAAAAAAGAAAGCCTTTTGGCAAAAACATTAATATCGAGTCCCTTTTCCAGTGCAGCATTTAAATAGGCTTTACCATTAGATAAAGTGAAAGCCAGTTCCTGTACCGCAGTAGATCCGGCCTCTCTGATATGATAGCCAGAAATCGAAATCGTATTCCATTTAGGCACTTCATTGCTGCAGTATTCAAAAATATCGGTAATGATCCGCATGGATGGCTTTGGAGGATAAATATAAGTACCTCTTGCAGCATATTCCTTTAGAATATCGTTTTGTATAGTTCCGGAGATTTGTTTTAGATCTGCTCCCTGCTTTTTGGCTAATGCAATATACATAGCCAGTAAAATAGCAGCCGTAGCATTGATGGTCATAGAAGTGGTAATCTTTTCAAGCGCTATTCCATCAAAGAGTATCTCCATATCCTGTAAAGAATCAATGGCTACCCCCACTTTTCCTACTTCACCTTCAGACATTTCATGATCCGAGTCATAGCCAATCTGTGTTGGCAGATCAAATGCTACAGACAATCCTGTAGTACCTTGCTGCAAAAGATAGTGATAACGCTTATTGGATTCTTCTGCAGTGCTAAAACCGGCATATTGACGCATCGTCCACAGGCGGCCACGGTACATATCTTTCTGAATACCCCTGGTATAGGGAAATTCACCTGGTTTTTCGTTCATGGGAGCTGCACTGGTATATAATGCCTTGATCTCTATTCCCGAACTGGTGATATTTTTTTTATCTTCCATTTTAAAATAACTGGTGAATATCCTGTTTAATGACTTCAAGCATGAGTGTATAAGGGCTTTCCTCTATTTCTGATAGATGTTCCAATACTTTTTTGCTCAAATCTGTTCCGCTGGCTTCTGCCGGCAATCCTGCCATTGCATTATTGATCAGGGCAATCGTATCTTCCTTCAATTTAAGCATTATATTCCAGCTGGCAGAATTAATGTAAAGCTGCTGACTCACATTATGCTGATATTCTGATCTTATTTCATGCAGAATGATATATTGCAGTTCTTTAGCTGATAAGCCCTGCTCATTTAACCGGATAAAAAGATTTGAAGGGTTAAGACGCTCAATGAAGATGATCAGTCGCTCATGTGCCTGCAGGCGAAGTGGCAACAGCGGGTTGTCGTTTTCCTTTACGGTTTTAGCAGCAGGCAGATTAAGGTATTTTTGAATATCGTTCTTAATAAAGTGCCAGGCAATTAATACGGTAATAACACCGCCTGCTACCAGAATAAGAACTTGTTCAACGAGATATTGTAGATTCATTTGATGTTTATTAGTGGATCACAAAAATGTAGTTTTATTATGAATAAATTTAATTCTTGACCTCAAATTGACTGTTTGTATATTTTTACAACATACAGCGTAAACCATTTGTTATTATCTTTGTTCAAATCCTTATCATAAAAATCATGAGTACAGTTGAAACAGCATTTGCACCGGTTTCTTTTACTGAAACTGCTGTAAAAGAACTTTTAAAATTAAAAGATCAGCAGGAAATTGCTGACGACTTTGGTTTGCGTGTTGGTGTTGACGGCGGCGGATGTTCAGGTATGAGCTATCTGCTGGGCTTTGATCAGAAGAAAGATGGCGACCAGGAGTTTATCATTGATGGAATGACGATCTTTATGAATAAAGCACATCAGATGTATCTTGTAGGTATGCAGGTGGACTGGCAGGATGGTTTAAACTCCAGAGGATTTACTTTTAGTAATCCTAACGCAGAAAGTACCTGCGGATGTGGAACAAGCTTTTCAGTATAACATTTTAGCAAATTACGTGTAACATTTTACAGGTCCCGTTGTCATAACAGCGGGACTTTTTATTTTTAGCCTCCCCTCTCTAAATTATTTCGGTAAAATGACCTATACAGAAAATGTAAGGCTTGCGCTGCAGGCCATAAAAAGTAACCGCTTGCGTACAATGCTTACCGCATTGATCATTGCTATTGGTTTATCAGCATTGGTAGGTATCCTCACTACTTTAGATGCAGTAAAGACCAGCATGACCGAGGCATTTTCAAATATGGGTGCCAATTCTTTTACCATCCGCAACAGGGGCACCGGAATTCGTATAGGTGGCCCCGGATTAGAAGTTAAACCCTTTAAATCCATCAGATATGAGGATGCTATAGCTTTCAAAAACAGATTAGCAGCCCCTGCAAACGTAACTATAAGTGTGATTGCCACCCGGGGGGCTACAGCAAAAAGTAGTCAGGAAAAAACAAATCCGAATATTGTTGTACAGGGAATTGATGAAAACGGATTAAAGGCACAGGGACTTGATCTTGCTTTAGGCAGAAATTTTAGCGTTGCTGAATCTGAACAAGGTGCAGATCTATGTATCATAGGTGATGAAATCAGCACAACACTATTTAAACATGAATCTGCGATCGATAAGATCATTACGGTTGGCAATAGCCGCCTTAAAGTGATCGGCGTGCTGGCAAGTAAAGGATCCAGCATGGGCAACAATACTGACAGGGCAGTGTTCATTCCTCTCTATAAAGCTAAAGTGATCAATTCCAGCAGCAGTCCTTCCTATACCCTTACGGTTACGGTAATGAATAATGAGCAGATGGAAAATGTAATTGGAGAATCTACTTCAACATTCAGAAATATACGTAAGATAAAGATCACCGAACCCAATAATTTTGAGATCACCAAAAGTGATGCCGTAGCTCAAACGCTTTTTGAAAATCTTAAATACATTGCTATTGGCGGAGTTGCTATAGGTGTGATCACCTTGATTGGCGCATCCATAGGATTGATGAATATTATGCTCGTATCGGTTACAGAAAGAACCAGAGAGATTGGTATCAGGAAAGCAATTGGAGCTAATCCATCAGTGATCAGGAAACAATTTTTAATAGAAGCAGTGATGATTTGCCTGATGGGCGGCGCTATGGGCATTTTATTTGGTATCCTGCTGGGAAATGGGATTTCCCTGGCGATGGGCGGCTCATTTATTATCCCCTGGCTATTTATCATTGGGGGCTTTGCCTTATGCGTTCTGGTAGGAGTAATTTCAGGATATTATCCAGCTAAGAAAGCCTCAAAACTAGATCCTGTAGAAGCATTAAGGTACGAATAAGTATTCTTTTAAGGAACTCCTATTCGTACCGTTATAATTTATCTTGCGCTGTATTGTGTTTCATAATACTTCTGGTAATTACCTGAAGTAACGTTGGTTAACCATTCTTCATTTTCCAAATACCATTCTACTGTTTTTTCCAGACCTTCTTCAAACTGCAGGCTGGGTACCCAGTTCAATTTTTCCTGTAATTTGGTAGAATCTATTGCATAACGCAAATCATGTCCTGCACGGTCAGTTACAAAGGTAATCAGACTGGCTGACTCACCGGCTGCGCGACCTAATTTTTTGTCCATGATCTTACATAACAAATGAATCAAATCAATATTCTTCCATTCATTATGACCACCAATATTATAAGTTTCACCTGTTTTAGCATCATGAAAGATCACATCAATTGCACGGGCATGATCTTCTACCCATAACCAATCGCGAATATTCTCGCCTTTTCCGTAAACAGGAACAGGAAGACTATTTTTGATGTTATTGATGGCCAGAGGAATTAGTTTTTCGGGGAAGTGATGTGAACCATAATTGTTAGAACAGTTTGAGATCACTATATCTAAACCATAGGTATCATGGTAAGCTCTTACAAAATGGTCAGAAGATGCTTTTGAGGCCGAGTAAGGGCTATGTGGATCATATCCCGTACTTTCTGTAAACATACCCGTATCACCCAGGGCACCATAAACCTCATCAGTAGAAACATGGTAAAACCTTTTCGAAGCATAATCACCTTTCCAGAATTCACGCGCTGAATTCAGCAGATTTACGGTACCTATTACATTGGTCATTACAAATGCAGTAGGATCAATGATAGATCTGTCTACATGTGATTCTGCTGCAAGGTGTATAACTGCATCAAAATTTTCTTTCTGAAACAAATCATTCATTTCCGCTGCATCAGTAATATCAGCTTTCACAAATCTGTAGTTTGGTTTTGCTTCTACATCAGTTAAATTAGCCAGATTACCTGCATAAGTCAACTTATCCAGGTTTACAATTTCATAGTCAGGATATTTATTAACAAACCTTCTCACTACATGAGAACCAATAAACCCTGCACCTCCTGTTATTAAAATCTTCTTCATTGATAGTTTTTTTTATGTTTTCAAGCTCATTTTATAATTCTTCCGGCAGCCCCACTTCACGGGCAGCCTTTGTCAGCTGATGCTGATGAAGCTTATCCAATATCATATTAAATTTATCCTTTAAGTCGTACTGCAGATCTTCATGCAGCTTCTGGTACTTTTTGTAAAGTGCCAGGGTAGTTCTTAAAAAATATGTTTTTAATCGCTCATTGAACTTCGCCATAGGAGAGAAAACACTCTCATTGAATCCTATCGGCATATTTTGCAATAAATGTAACCGAAGTTCCACCTCAGTACTGGGGTCTTTTGTAACCTTATAGTGATGATTAACCCTTCCATTGAGTTTCCTTAAAACGAGCAATACATCTTTAGAAGTAGACTTTTTCATCCTGTCCAATGCTGCTGCCGCTTCATCAATTTCTGCAATCAGAGATTGGTGCCGGTCTTTAAGGTCGGATTCATCTTCCAGTAACTTAAAATGAAGGTGCTCAGTGAGCACCTTATCTTTTGCAATCAGACGCAGCAATAATTTGTCCTTCTCTTTAGGAGGTATGGCCATTATTGCAGCCTTAAGATCTTTATGATCCTTTAACAGCATTTAAAAGGGGTTATCCTGCAGATACTTTTCCCATTTCCATGCAGACAGCATCATTTGGTTTACATCCAGCTCTGCTTTCCAGCCCAGCTGTTCAGCAGATTTGGTTACATCTCCCCATACCTGTTCTACATCACCTTCTCTTCTGGCACCTATGGTATAATTTAGTTTTTCTCCCGTAGACTGTTCAAAAGCATTAATAATATCTAATACAGAAGAGCCTTTTCCGGTGCCCAAATTAAATACCTCATAATTACTTGTCGCTTTCTTGCTTTCCAAACGCTGAATGGCGGCAACATGTGCCTTAGCCAGATCTACCACATGGATATAATCTCTAACCGCACTTCCGTCTGGCGTATGGTAATCATTACCATAAACAGTGATCGGTCCACGTTTACCTATAGCCGATTGTGTAATAAAAGGAACAAGGTTTTGCGGTACACCGATTGGTAATTCACCAATCAGTGCCGATTCATGAGCACCTACAGGATTAAAATAACGCAGGGAAGTAACCTTTAGATCAGGCGTAACCGCACAGGTATCTGTAAGAATTTCTTCTGCGATCTGTTTGGTATTTCCGTAAGGAGATTCTGCCTTTTTAACAGGGGCATCTTCAGTTACAGGAAGATGATCCGGCTGACCATATACTGTACAGGAAGAAGAAAATACAAGGTCGATCTTACTCTTAAAAGCATTGATCAGATTGATCAGCGAATAAAAGTTATTTCTATAATATTTAAGGGGCTGCTGTACAGATTCTCCTACTGCTTTAAAAGCAGCGAAATGGATCACTCCTGTAATATCAGGATGCTGTGCTACCAGGTCTTTAACTTTTGCTTCATCACAAAGATCCAATTCTACAAACTCAGGCTTTTTACCTGTAATTGTTTCCAGCTGCGTTAGGATCTTTGGATTAGAATTAGAAAAATCATCAACAAGGATCACTTCATACCCTGCACTAATTAATTCAACTACTGTATGAGAACCGATAAATCCAGTGCCTCCTGTAACCAATATTTTTCCCATTTATAATTAACGGTTATAAGTCGTAAAATCTTTATGATCTTTATTAACGAGTGCTTCGGCCGGTAAGCTTTTGAAGTACTCATAAGTAATTTTTAGTCCTTCCGCACGGCCAACCTTTGGCTCCCAGTTTAAAAGAGCCCTTGCTTTAGTAATATCTGGCTGACGTTGTTTAGGATCATCAACAGGCAATTCTTTATAAATCACTTTTTGGGAAGTACCTGTCAGTTTGATGATCTCTTCGGCAAACTGGCCAATAGTGATCTCATCTGGATTACCAATATTCACAGGCTGTGCATAATCGCTTAACAGTAATCTGTAAATACCTTCAACAAGGTCATCAACATAACAAAAAGAACGGGTTTGAGAACCATCACCAAAAACGGTAAGGTCTTCTCCGCGTAAAGCCTGACCGATGAAAGCAGGAAGTACGCGTCCGTCATTTAGTCGCATTCTGGGACCGTAAGTATTAAAGATACGTACAATACGGGTCTCCAAACCATGGAAGGTATGGTAAGCCATTGTTATGGCTTCCTGGAAACGTTTAGCTTCATCATATACACCTCTCGGACCTACAGGATTAACATTTCCCCAGTATTCTTCTGGCTGAGGATTAACATTTGGATCACCATATACTTCAGAAGTAGAGGCAATAATCATTCTTGCACCTTTATTTTTTGCCAATCCAAGCAGATTGTGTGTTCCTAATGATCCTACTTTTAAAGTTTGGATAGGAATTTTCAAATAGTCTATCGGACTTGCAGGAGAAGCAAAATGAAGGATGTAATCCAGCTCTCCAGGTACGTAAACATACTTTGAAATATCATGATGGGCAAACTCAAAATTCTCTAAAGCAAAAAGATGCTCAATATTTTGAAGGTCACCTGTGATCAGGTTGTCCATTGCGATTACGTGGTAATCTTCCTTGATAAACCTGTCGCACAAATGCGAACCTAAAAATCCGGCAGCTCCGGTTATTAATACTCTTTTACGTCCCATTAGTCTACCAATTTACGGCCAATACTGTTATAATAATATCCTAAGTCGATCATTTTTTGAAGGTCGTATAAGTTACGTCCGTCAAAAATAACCTTGTTAGATAATTTTGCTTCCATTTTTTCAAAGTCAGGATTACGGAATACCGACCATTCTGTAGCAATCAATAATGCATCTGCACCTTCTAATGCATCATATTGGTTCTCTGCATATTTTACCTTGTCGCCAATGATCTTTTTCACATTTGGCATCCCTTCCGGATCAAATACTGTAACAGTTGCTCCTGCTTTTACCAGTTTATCGATAATGTACAATGCTGGTGCCTCACGGATATCATCAGTTTCTGGTTTAAAAGCCAGCCCCCAAAGTGCAAAATGTTTGCCTTTCAATTCGTCTTTATAATATTTAGACACTTTATCAACAATCACCGTCTTTTGTTTCTCATTGATCTCCATTACAGCGGTAAGGATAGCAAAATCGTAGTTGTTCTCTTCAGCTGATTTAGCCAGCGCCTGTACATCTTTAGGGAAACAAGATCCACCATAACCTATTCCTGGGAAAAGGAAACGTTTACCTATTCTTTCGTCAGATCCAATTCCTCTGCGGACAGCATCAACATCAGCACCAACACGCTCACATAAGTTAGCAACTTCGTTCATAAATGTGATCTTAGTAGCTAAAAATGAATTTGCAGCATATTTAGTCAGTTCAGAAGAACGTTCATCCATAAAAAGGATTGGGTTACCCTGACGAACATAAGGGCCATATAATTCTGCCATTAATTTCTGAGCGCGTTCACTGCGTGTACCAATAACCACACGGTCTGGTTTCATAAAATCTTCAACAGCCACACCCTCACGTAAAAACTCAGGGTTAGAAACCACATCGATTTCTACTTTAGTATTTTCAGTAAAAACAGCTTGTACTTTATCTGCTGTACCTACAGGAACGGTAGATTTATTTACAATTACCTTGTACTCAGTAACCAGTTTGGAAATATCTTTTGCAGCACCCAAAATATAAGATAGATCTGCGGCGCCGTCTCCACCAGGAGGCGTTGGCAATGCCATAAAGATAATCTGTGCATCTTTAACAGCTAAAGCAAGGTCCGTAGTAAAAGTTAATCTTTCCTGTTCAATATTTCTTAAAAACAAGACATCAAGACCAGGTTCGTAAATGGGAATTTCTCCATTTTGCATTTTTAGCACTTTAGCTTTATCAATGTCTACACAAATTACGGTATTACCTGTTTCTGCTAGACAAGTTCCTGTTACGAGTCCAACATACCCTGTTCCGATTACGGCGATTTTCATATAATATATTTTAATTATTAAGTAGCTAGCGTTAAATTATAGGTGTTCAATCTGCAAAAGGCATACTGAATAACATATAATTGGGACAATTTAAAATTTAATCGAGTATCTTCGGCTAAGATAATAAATAAACCTACAAAATGCTCTGGCTTTATAATTTTGGTGTTTTTTTGTATAAAACACTTCTTTACATCGTTTCCCCCTTTAATACAAAGGCTAAATTATTTTTAAAAGGAAGAAAAAATATTTTTAAAAATATAAAAAATCAGGTTACTCTAATAAAAAAACCCATCTGGTTCCATTTTGCTTCTTTGGGAGAATTTGAACAGGGAAGGCCGGTCCTGGAAGACTTAAAAAGAGTTTATCCTGACAAGAAGATCATTATTACCTTTTTTTCACCTTCAGGTTATGAAATACGTAAAAATTACGAACTGGCAGATGGGGTATTCTATCTTCCTCTGGATACAAATAAAAATGCTGCAGAATTCATCAGGCTTGTTGATCCGGAAATTGCCATCTTCACGAAGTATGAATTCTGGTACCATTATTTCAAAACCCTTAATGATCACCATATTCCATTAATCATTATTTCTGGAATATTTAGGCCCGACCAAGTATTTTTTAAATGGTATGGAGGCTTTTATCGCAGATTGCTTGGCTTGGTAACACATTTTTTTGTGCAGAATGAACAGAGTGTTTCCCTACTAAAAAAGATAAATCTCCAAAATGTAAGTCTGAGTGGTGATACCCGTTTCGACAGGGTAGCAGAAAATTCAAAAACACCAAAACACCTTTCTCTTGTTGAAAAATTTTGCGGCGACTTTCCCATATTTATTGCTGGCAGTACCTGGCCACAAGACGAGCAGCTACTCGCTGAATTATTGCAGCAACACCCCGATTGGAAATTCATTATTGCACCGCATGAAATTGGTGAATCCCACTTACAGCAAGTTCTTAAACTTATACCTGGTGCAGCAAGATATACGCACTTGAGCGAAACAAATACAGCACTGGATCAACAGGTGCTGGTGATTGACAATATAGGCTTACTTTCCTCAGTTTATCAATACGGTAAAATAGCGTATATCGGTGGAGGTTTTGGTGCAGGTATTCACAACACACTGGAAGCTGCCGCTTTTGGATTACCGGTAATATTTGGTCCCAAATACGATAAATTTCAGGAAGCAAAAGATTTGATCGCTTTAAAGGCGGCCATCAGTATTTACTCAATTGAGGATCTTTCTGCAGCTTTTAAAAAGCTGCAGAAAGATCCGAATGCCGGTATGATGGCTAAAAAATATGTATTGGATAAAACAGGATCAACGGATCAGATCGTTAAATACCTGGAAAAATATATCTAGGCTTCGTGCTGATCTCTTACCATTTTAACTACCGCAGCAATCCACTGTGGATGGTCATTTAAGCTGGCAACAAGCTGTACTTCTTCACCACCTAGTTTTTTAAAATCCTCACCATATTCTACGGTTACCTCATATAACGTCTCCAGGCAATCGGCAACAAAAGCTGGGCAGAATACTAAGAGTCTTTTCTTTCCTTTTGAGGCCAGGTCTTTAAGCACATCGCTGGTATAAGGCTGTACCCATGGATCTTTTCCCAGTCTGGACTGAAAGCATACAGAATATTGATCAGCAGAAATATTCAGCTCCTTAGCAATCAGCCTCGCGGTATCATGGCATTGAGCTGAATAGCAGAATTTATTTATATCGGTAAGGGTAGAACAGCAATCGGCCGACTGCAAACAATGGTGACCAGAGTGATCACATTTTTTGAGCTGTCGTTCTGGCAGACCATGGAAGCTAAACAGGATCTGATCATAGGTTTCGGGATGGTATTTTTTGGCATTATCAGCAAATGCACCAATCATCAATTCATTATCATGAAATGAATTTACAAATGATACTGGTGGAATCGTTTGCCATTTACTTACGATCTCCATGACCTTCTGAATTACAGAACCCGTACTTGCAGAGGCATATTGAGGAAACATAGGAATTACCTGAATGCTTTCTACCAAACCTGCCTTCATGTTCTCTAAGGCAGCACCAATAGAAGGAGTTTGATAACGCATAGCCAGTTCTACGTGATAATCTGGTCCAAGCTGTTCTTGTATCATAGCAGCCTGTATTTTGCTATAGTACAATAGCGGGGAACCGTTCTCGTCCCAGATTTCTTTATATAATTTTGCAGTTTTAGGACTGCGAAATGGAACAATTACTCCTTTTACCAATAAAGTCCTGCTGAATGCATTTACGTCAATTACCCGTTCATCCATCAAAAACTCATCAAGATACTTTTTCACATCACTTACTTCCGGGCTATCCGGAGTCCCTAAATTCACTAATAATACACCCTTTTTTCCCATAGTTACAGATTGAAACTTGCCATGATCAAAATCACAGCCAGATTCAGGAACAAATATACATTAAGCTAAACCCGCTATAAAACGGCTATTGAATAATTACTTTTTAATGATGAACAGATAGAGCTAGAAAGACTCTAGCTTAGCCTTTACCTGCTCCATTAACCACATAGGGGTTGAAGTAGCACCACAAATACCAATTTTATCCTTTGGATTGAACCAGCTTAGGTCCAGTTCATCTGTACTGGAAATAAAATAAGAGTCATCATTATATTTTTTACATACATCATAAAGAACTTTGCCATTGGAAGATTTCTTACCTGAAACAAATATGATCCTGTCAAAATTCACTACAAACTGCTCCAGATCTTCATAACGGTTTGAAACTTGCCTGCAGATGGTATCATTGGCTTTGACCTCATATCCCCTGCTGAGCAGCTGATCTTTAATATGATAGAATTTTTCTGTGCTTTTGGTAGTCTGACTGTATAAAGTGAATTTACCAGGCAGGTCTATATGGTCCAGTTCAGCAAGATCCTGAAATACAATTGCATTTCCATCAGTCTGGCCCTGAAGACCGATCACTTCTGCATGGCCATGTTTCCCAAAAATGAGGATCTGCTCTTTGTCGTCGTAAGAATTCTTGATTCTATTCTGTAATTTTAATACCACCGGGCAGGAGGCATCAATTAAAATGAGGTCATTTTCCAAAGCCAGCTGATAAGTAGAAGGGGCTTCTCCGTGTGCCCTGATCAAAACCTTTTCATGATGAAGCTGTTTCAATTCTTCATGATCAATAATACGCAGCCCTCTGTCAGTTAGTCGTTTTACTTCTTCATCATTATGTACAATATCTCCCAGACAATACAAATAATCTTCCTCAGCCAGAATATCTTCAGCCATTTCTATAGCATAAACTACCCCGAAGCAAAAGCCAGAGGCTTTATCTATTGTTACGGCTAAATCGTATGTCATAAATTATATTTTTAATTGTCCTTGATCCTACACAGAAAAATTACACTGCAAAATTACATAAAAAGAGTTTCATATTCCCGATTCTTATTGCGTGTTTAATTCATCATTGGCCAACGGGCAGAGATAGCTATTTTATAGAAGTAAAATCACCTTTCAATTGTTCTTATTAAGCAGCTGAATGGTTTTACCATAAATAGCAAATAATAAAGAGGCCATTAACAGTAGCATTTGTAAAGGATGAAGCAGCACATTCCATAATGGATGCTGCCCTGATAAAAAGGAGATCATAATCCTTGTTAGAAAAATAAGTCCTACCGGAAGTATAAGTAAGCTGTATTCATAATTTGCCAGCATAAATAATGGTCCTGCAACCACGAGGAGTGAATAAAGCAGCGCCGCAAAAATATTATTGCCAAATTTCCGGAGCAAAAGCCCTCCTGTTTTCTGAAAAACAGCATCAGTATAACCTGAAATATCGGTATAAATCATCTTGCTGCCCAAAAGCGTTTCAGCTTTATAAGCCTCTTGTTTTACAGCTTTAACAACTTCCAGGGCTTCTGGCTGTTTTCCTTTAAACCGCTGTTCCCACTGATGCTTTCTATATATAGCTGCATTAAAAAACATACATTGGTTACTGCCGGCCGAAAAAACCGGACTGGAAGATAAACGGACCAGTCTTAAGGGGGTTAAATTAAGCAGGACAAAATTATTGAGGGGAATGAGGCAGTAGTTGATAAAGCCAGAGAAAGACTGTGTAGGAATAACGCTGAGCAACGCAAGGTCAAAAACTTTAGTCCGGTAGATTAAACTATTAACCAGCCCCTTTTTCACAATCGTGTTTACCCCCAGAAACAGAAGATAATGGCCGGTAGCTTCATCTGCCGGATTGAGCAGGTTGAGCTCCTTTTTTATGAGCCTGAAACGTGGATCATTAATACAAAAAGAAATCACATCAGCGTAAGTTTCTGAGTTACTATGATCAATGATAACTTCAATATTTTGGTAATCCTGTTGCTGTATAGCGGTCAGTAAATTTAGTAATCCACCTCGATCTGCAGCAGCATCGATCAGGATTGATACCTTATCTGTAAAATGCTTTCCGTAATTCCCGAGCTTGGGATTAGATAAAAAGTTAAATACGGTAACAGAAAAACGCAGTACCAGAAATATAAGAATGATATAGATGAGGATAATATTAAGCATAATTAGCTCAAATAAACCCCATCCTCCTGCCCTTCTACATCAAGTACCACATCTACATGTTCTTTAAGTACTGTTGCCATCTGGAGTCCTACATAATCCGTTGCAATAGGAAAGATCTTATGACTTCTGTCTACCAAAACAACGGTCCTGATTTTTTTATGAGGCGTATTTAAGAAAACCCCAAAACCATAAGCCAGTGTTTTACCACTGTTCAGTACATCATCAACTAAAATGATCACTTTGTTCTTTACTTTGTTTGGCTCCGGGTCTGTGGTCGCAGAGAGTTTACTGGTATCTTTTTCCAGATCAATTTTAAACAGGATGATCTTTAGATCAGATATTTCCACTAAAACACTTTTCAATCGCAGTGCCAGCTTGTATCCTCTATCCCAGATTCCTGCCAGCACAATCTCTTTTTCATTTAAGTTATCTTCCAGTATCTGATAAGCCATACGGTTTATTTTCTGCTGGATCTGTTGTTTATTTAAAATAAGTAATTGCGAATCGGCCATTTGTAAGTTTTATGAGAATACAAAAAGAAGAATTTTAAGCTTCTCCATCAAATATCTGAAAAATAATTTCAAAACCCTGCAACCTTTAGTACAGACCTGCGTCTAATTCATATAATCCTAAAAGAAACTATTCATATGAAATCTTTATCCTTTATAAAATGCACATTTATAGGCCTGCTAGCAGTAGGCTTTGCCTTTCCTTTAAAAGCACAGGAAACTAAAAACTTACATTTAACTAATTTTTCTGGCGTTTCTGTTAGCGCGGGTATAGAATTACATATTCTACAGGGAACCACAGAAGCCGAAAAAATTGTAGCAAGCTCCGATTTTATTGATGAGGTAGTTGTAGAAAAAAGTGGAAGTACCATAAAAGTTGGGTGGAAAGAGCACTGGTCTTTTAGTAAAATGTGGAAAAACAAATCTGCTAAAGTCTATATCACTTACAAAAAGTTAAATTCTATTGCTGCCAGTAGCGGAAGTTCCCTAAGGACTGAAAACACGCTAAAAACTGATCATCTCGATGCGTCTGTATCATCTGGTGCCAGTATAGAAGCTAAAATAATCTGTGCGGATTTAAACCTGGAGGCCAGTAGCGGAGCATCCGCAGCTTTAACCGGAGCAGCAAATAATCTAAAACTGGAAGCCAGCTCAGGAAGCTCTGTAGAAGCTGTAGGCTTAGCTACCCAATATGCCAGGGCAAATACCAGTTCTGGTGCTGATGTAAGATTAAATGTGAGCAAAGCATTGGAAACTACCAGCAGCAGTGGAAGTAATATCCGTTTTAAGGGAAATGCTACCCTGAAAAATAATTCTGAAAGAAGAAGTTCTGATGTAAGCCGGATTAATTAACAAACCCAACGATACTGATAAAATTTCTTTAAATTACCACGGCTATTTATTATCCTTATGAAATCATTAAACCTTATTAAACCTGCCTTATTTTTATTCATTACCCTGTGTATGGCAAGCCCTGCAATAAAGGCCCAGGAAATTAAAAATGTATCGATCAGTAATTTTTCAGAAGTTACTGTCAGTGCCGGACTGGAACTGATCATTACACAAGGGGATTTGGAATCAGCAAAGATCATTGCAACGCCAAAACTAATTGATGAGGTAGTGGTAGAACAAAATGGAAACAGAGTAGATGTAAAATGGAAAAATCACCTGGACAGTAAGAAAGTATGGAAAAACCGAACAGCCAAAGTTTACATTAATTATAAACACCTCAATGTTATTGAAGCAAGCAGCGGAAGTTCAATACGAACAGATAACGATTTAAAAACCGACCACCTTGACGCATCAGTATCATCAGGAGCTTTAATAGAAGGTAAAATAACCTGTGAGGACCTAAAATTGGAGGCCAGCAGCGGAGCAACCGCCTTACTGAATGGAACAGCTAAAAATATGACTGTAGAATCCAGTTCGGGAGGCACAGTGAATGCACTGGATCTGATTACCGATTATGCAAAGGCAAAAGCAAGCTCTGGTGCTAACATTAAGATAAATGTGTCTAAAGGACTGGAAGTAACTTACAGCAGCGGAGGAAGTATCCATTATAAAGGCAATGCGGAGCTGCAAAACCATTCTACGAATAACAAAAGCGGCGGAAGCGTTAGAAGAATTAATTAGTTTATTTAACCCTACCACTATAATATTGGTAGGGTTAAAACTATTTAAGATTTTGGTTCGTAAGGATAATAAATGAAATTAGCCCCCTCAGGAACAATTACAAATACGCACATATACTCTTGTGGTTTTTTATAAGCCCGAAGGAATAGCTCCTTAAAATCTGGCTTAATCAATCCTTTCTCTACAAATTCTTCTACCATAGAGGCCTGGATGGTCCAATTAGTATTTAATTCATCTTTATCCAGGATCATTTCTCCTATCGACACCGTATGCTGATGGGCAACAAATATTGGATGCTGTGAAATACCTTCGGCAATGATTTCGATGGCGATCTCTTTAATAGAATCTTTATATAATTCCAGGTCTTTTTCTAAACTAACCAGCGGACTAACCTTTTTATCGTTTTGCTCTCCCTCTGGCTGCAGAGGTAATAACTCTTCTATATCCATTTCTTAAACTATTTGATCAAATTCAGCAATACCACATTTTCTACGTGCTGCGTATGAGGGAACATATCAACGGGTCTGATACGGCTTACTGTATATTTTTCTTTTAATAAGGATAGATCTCTTGCCTGAGTAGCCGCGTTACAGCTCACATAAACAATTTTCTCTGCCTCCATTTCCAATAATCGCTCTACTACATCAGTATGCATACCTGCCCTTGGCGGATCTGTAATCACTACATCAGGTTTACCATGAGCAGCTATAAAATCAGTAGTCAGGATATCTTTCATATCACCTGCATAAAAAACCGTATTGTCTATCCCATTCAATGCAGAATTGAATTTTGCATCTTCTATAGCGGTAGGTACATATTCTACGCCGATAACCTTCTTTACGCTGCCAGCGATAAAGTTCGCAATGGTTCCTGCTCCAGTATACAGATCATATACCAGTTCATCTCCTCTAAAACCAGCAAAATCTTTAGTGATCTTATACAGTTCATGTGCCTGAAGGGAATTGGTCTGATAAAATGATTTCGCACCGATCTTAAATTTCAGCCCATTCATATCTTCGAAGATATGATCTCTTCCAGCATAGGTAATTACATCCTGATCAAATATCGTATCGTTCTTTTTCTGGTTGATAATATATAACAGTGAGGTAATTTCAGGAAAGTTTAATTTTAAATAGTCCATTAACCCATCTACCTGCTCCTGCTCTACAAAAGCAAAGACAACTACCACCATCACCTCTCCGGTAGAAGAAGTTCTTATGATGAGGTTTCTCAGATTTCCTTCATGGTTACGAAGGTCATAAAAACTTAAGCCTGTTCTTAGCGCATATCCTCTTACCTGGTTTCTCAAGGTATTGGAAGGCTCTGCCTGAAGATAACAATGATCAATATCAAGGATCTTATCAAAACGAAGCGGAACATGGAATCCAAGGGCATTCATTTCCAGATCATCACGATCAGTCATGTCCTGTTGATTTAACCAGCGTTTATTAGAAAAGGTATATTCTAGTTTATTGCGGTAATATTTATTTTCTGCCGATCCAAGAATAGGTTCTATGGAGGAAGTATCAACTTTTGCCAGCCGCTGTAAAGCTGCTTCTACATTTTTCTGTTTAAAGTGTAACTGTGCATCATACTGCATATGCTGCCATTTACAACCTCCGCAAACACCAAAATGCTGGCAGAAAGGATCAGTCCTTAACGGAGATCCTGTATGAAGCGTTTCTATAACTGCTTCTGCAAAATTCTTTTTCTTTTTTACAATTTTTACATCAACGATATCACCGGGAACGGCTTTATCAACAAACACGACCAGCTCATCGGCTTTAGCCACTCCTTTGCCTTCTTCAGCAATATCAATGATACTTAAGTTTGGAAGGATAGTAACTGTTCCAGCTTTTTTATTTCTACTCATTCTGCTGCAAAGCTAAAGCTTGTATTTAACAGTTCCTATTATTTAAGCACAGGTATTTTCATTAGAATATAATTGTCTTTTATCGGCGATGAAGCTATCATAAGCTTTAAACCTGCTATATGAGAACTGTACGGTCATGCAGGGTTAGAGGGTATGAATTAACACCCTATCATAGGAAACTCAGCAATCAGACCTTACTTACCAAAAACTTTAAGGATTAAACCGAAAATGCCTTCAACAAGGTTAAAGCTTACTTCAAATTTCTCGTCTACCAATATAGAAATCTCTAATATCTCTTTGCTCATTGTGATCATGTTACAAAGTAAATATAAAGGTTTATATACCCGAAACCAAATTGGTATAGTAAGAAATTAGTACAAATTTCGAGACAAATAATTTACAGCTGCCTTAAAGTGCAGCTTTAACAAGAAAGGGCAGTATTTCCTTTTGGAAACTAACGAAATTTTTTCTTACATCAGAGTCACTAACAGACGTAAATGCAAAAGAAAAGACAATACTTTTACTGGCTTTTAGCAGAAAGGCAAGCCCTTCCCTGCGGGATGGATTATTTTTAAAACTGTCTAACCCTAAATAGGCAGAAAGTAATAAAGATTCCAGCTGATCGGAAAGATGTTTGAGGAATTCCTGGGAGTTGGCATTTTCCCTTACAAAGTCCCAGCCGATAAACTCATTACAAACCGTATAGGTAAGTCTGCATGTTTTCATCACAAGAGCTTTAAGGTGCTCTTCTTCATCAGTGAACTGAGCCTTATTTTTTAAGATCTCGTGAAGATTGAGATCAAGATAGTCCATTAAAATTGCATCCAGTACCTGTTCTTTACTTTCAAAGTATTTGTAAATAGTTGCTTTGGCAATTTTAGCCTTTTTTGCAATTTCGTTTACACTGGTCTTATGATAGCCGTATTTCCTAAATAACTCCTTAGCAGCTCTAATGATGCTTTCTTTAATTTTTTCTGGTTCCATCAATTAGTTATCTGTATACTGCTTATAGATTGGTAAACACTGTATTGTTTCAATGAAATTGTTGCGGGAGCTTTTACAGGGCTTCCATCTTCCAGCAGATATTTCCCTCCTGAACAAGGGTCTGTAGCTGTAAAAGCACCGGCATCCAAAGTTACTGCACATCTTTTTTCAGGATTCACCGTACTGCAGCGGTCGAAACATACATATCCACCTGCTAATGTTTTATATATGATTAAGCCAGCTACTCCATAACCACTGATCGTAACCGCGCCACCAGCACTACTTGCTCCCAGTAATCTTGGATCTGAAAGTGGCAAAGTTAAGTTTACTGCCACATCAGGTACTACATTACTCGCCTTACCACAACCACTCAGCATCAATACCAACACTATAAATAAGGCTATTTTACTCATATTTAAATTAAAGAGGTTTTAAATTGCTTTAGGAAGCGTGTATCATTCTCTGAAAAAAGACGCAGATCTTTAATTTCAAACTTCAGATTTGCAATTCTTTCAATTCCCATTCCAAAAGCGAAACCACTATATTTAGTACTGTCAATACCACAATTTTCTAATACATTGGGATCTACCATACCACAACCCAATATTTCTACCCAGCCGCTGTATTTACAGAACGGGCAGCCATCTCCTTTACAGATCGTGCAGGAAATATCCATCTCTGCAGAAGGCTCTGTAAATGGAAAATAAGATGGACGAAAACGAACTTTCGTGCCTTCTCCATACAGTTCCTGTACAAAATAGAACAGTGTTTGTTTCAAATCTGCGAAAGAAACCTTTTCATCTACATACAATCCTTCTACCTGGTGAAAGAAACAATGTGCCCTTGCGGAGATGGCCTCATTACGGTAAACACGCCCCGGCATTAACGCCCTGAACGGAGGCTGACCAGCTTCCATCATTCTTACCTGAACAGAAGATGTATGTGTTCTTAGCGCAATATCTCCAAATTCACCGCCTTTTTTGATAAAAAAAGTATCCTGCATATCTCTTGCCGGATGTTCTTCAGGGAAATTTAGTGCAGAGAAATTATGCCAGTCATCCTCTATTTCAGGCCCTTCAGCAACAACAAAGCCCAGTTTACTAAATATATCGACAATCTCTCTTCTTACTAAAGCTAACGGATGTCTTGCACCTACCTCAAAACCGGCTCCGGGAAGTGTAAGGTCTAAACCTGCATCTTTCCCGGTTATCTCACCTTGATCCTGTTCTTTAAGCGTCTGGTACTTGTTTTCTGCAAGCTGCTTAAATTCATTCAAAACCTTTCCTAGTGTTCTCTTTTCTTCTGGAGACACGGCTTTAAATTCATCAAATATATCTTTAATAATTCCTTTTGTACCCAGGAATTTAATTCTAAACTGTTCCAGTTCTTCTACATTTTCAGTAGAAAAATCATTTATCTCAGTAGTGTACTGTGTAATTTTCTCTTGCAACATAATGCCAAATATACAGCTATTTCATTAATATCTTTATACAAAGAAACCGCCTCCTGCTTAAATAAGGAGACGGTTTCTGATCAGTTAACAATAGGATAGTTATGAAATCACTTTCAATTCTTTACCTATTTTTATAAATGCGGCGATGGCTTTGTCTAAATGATGCATCTCATGTCCTGCAGATAACTGAACACGGATACGTGCTTTTCCCTGCGGAACAACCGGATAGTAAAATCCAATTACATAGATCCCCTCATCCAGCATTTTTGCAGCAAATTCCTGCGCCAGCTTAGCATCATATAACATTACGGGTACGATAGGATGAATTCCCTCTTTAATATCAAAGCCTGCGTCTGTCATTTTTTGACGGAAATAAAGCGTGTTACTTTCCAGCTTATCTCTAAGTTCGGTAGTCTCGCTTAATAATTCCAATACCGCTACAGAAGCACCTGCAATTGCCGGAGCCAGCGTATTGGAAAAAAGATAAGGTCTTGAACGCTGACGCAGCATATCAATAATTTCCTTTTTGCCCGCTGTAAATCCGCCGGAAGCACCACCTAATGCCTTACCTAATGTACCCGTAATAATATCTATTCTGTCCATTACACCGCAATGTTCATGTGTACCCCTGCCTGTTTTACCCATAAAACCAGAACAATGTGATTCATCGATCATGACCAGTGCATTGTATTTATCCGCCAGATCGCATATTTTATCCAGCTGCGCAATGGTACCATCCATAGAAAATGCACCGTCAGTAACGATGATCCGATGACGGCAGTCTGCAGCTGCCTGTAGCTGCGCTTCAAGATCTGACATATCACTATGTTTATAGCGGAAGCGCTTAGCTTTACATAAACGTACACCATCAATGATTGAAGCATGGTTTAATTCATCAGAAATAATAGCATCCTGATCATTAAAAAGAGGTTCAAACACACCGCCATTAGCATCAAATGCTGCTGCATATAAAATAGTATCTTCTGTTCCCAAAAATTCAGATAATTTTCGTTCCAGCTCTTTATGCACGTCCTGTGTTCCACAAATGAACCTTACAGAAGACATTCCATAACCATATTTATCTATAGCATTTTTTGCCGCCTCAGTTACTCTTGGATCTGATGAAAGTCCCAGGTAATTATTGGCACAAAAGTTTACCACTTCCTGGCCAGTACTTACTTTTATATCGGCTCCCTGCGGAGTGATTATCACCCGTTCACGCTTATATAAACCATCTTTCTCTATTTGTTCCAATTCCTGCTGAAGAACAGGCTGTAGTGTTTTATACATATAATTTAATATTTGATGCAGTCAAAGTTATAAAAATATCATTTGATGATGCTAAAGAATCCCTCAGTTTTATTTTTTTCTATGATGATCAATCAGCCGTTAGCAGCTGAGCGATTTTCTTTTGTGCACCACCCTGACTTACAGCGATCATTTTACCCACTCTTTTTGTGAGTGTCTCGAGGATAACCGGCCCAGGGCAAAAGCCTTCATCAATAAAAGAAAGATTGATCACATGAAATAAAATCGATTCTTCCATCGTATTACAGGGAAACAGATCAGCAAGTACGCTATTAATGTTTAGGGTAAAGTTTAACAATTTTTTTAAATCTCCATGCATTTCTATACCCCAATAGGCCGCTATATAATACCTTGTAATATAAACGCAGCTTTCATTTAAAAGGATAATATTGAGCTGAGGATCATAATATCCATCCTGCAGGCCCTGTTCAACTTTCGCCAGACATTGCTGAGCATGCTGTAATAAAGATTTTAATCCCTCCTTTTCACTGCGATTAACAAAGCAAACCGGAGGTAAAGGATGTGGCAGCATTTTCATTGCATCCTTATCACCGTAAAGCAATATACCACTTCGAAAAATACCTGAAAAAAACCTGTTTTTATTCTGCAGGGCCAGCAACACATGGCCCATTCTAAATACGATAATATTAGCCGCATTCCCCTCGATGCAATTACGCCGGGCAATTTCCAAAATTGAACTATCGGGAAGAACCTCATCGTTGCTAATCAATATAAAAAGATCAAACACCGAACTACTTCTTTTCTCCACCCCGGAATTGGAGAAAGCAGAACTTTGAAAGGTTGTACTGGAACGGTGACCATAACAAATAATCATTAGAGGGTTTATTGACCGTTTAAGATTTTTACTTAAATGACTTAATGCATTTTGCTGAACGCCGTTAAGGTTGGAAATGGATGTTCTCATAGTAATTTTATTGAGTTAAATTAACAGGAATAAAGTAAAATAATTTACAGCACACTATATTAAATATAATTATTTCGTATATTGCAATAAATTATAAAGTAAAGATAATACACTTTTACTTCAAAAAACAACTTTTTAATAACTTATTTTCCTAAATAGATAAATGACTGATAATCAAAGAGAAAATTTCGGACCTAGATTGAAAGAGATCAGGATATCGAAAAAAATGACGCTTATGGAGTTCTATGGTCCAATAGCTAAACATGTGAATAACTTTTCACCTATAGAAAATGGGTTAAGAAAGATAGGTAAACGCCTTGCTGATGATGTGATGGAATATTATCATATTAATGAAGAATGGCTGATTACAGGATTAGGCAACATATACACTGATAAAGAGTTGTGGGCGCAATCCGCAAAGGGGGAAGAAGATCTCATGGGAGGTGTTCCTTTTATCAATATCAATCCAACAGAAATATCTTCAGGAGAGTTTAACCTGCTAAGGGAAAAACCCGAATATTACGTGAACTTCAGACCTTTTAACGACTGTGATGCCTATCTTCCTATCTATGGTGACAGCATGTATCCAAAATATGCCAGCGGTGAAATTATTGCCGTAAGAGAAGTTGCAAATAAGGATATTATACAGTGGGGGGAAGCATATTTAATTATCGCCGATGAACATGCAAACAATATTACTACTGTAAAATTACTTTTCGAGCATACTACAACAAACAAAATCGTTCTTAGGGCATCCAATCCAAATTATAAAGGAGATACTATTCTGGAAAAAAATGACATCAAACGTTTATTCATTGTTAAGGGTAAAATAACAAGAAATCAATTGTGAAGATCTAAAAACTACTTAATAAAGAAAGGGATGTTCCATCCAGACACATCCCTTTTCTAACCAAATATAAACCTGTATGAACGGGTTTTTCTTTCAAGAGCTAAACTCTATATAATCTATTTAACAAAATACAACACAGAATAACAAAACATGCTTTATAAATAGCACTATTAGCACTCTTTACTGGTATAATTTATACAAAAATGCAAAAATAAGAGTACATTTCCTATGAAATCAAAGAAATTTAACAGCATTTAATGAAAAATCATTCAATTAATTGAAAAACAGCATTTTCAGCATATATTTTTAGTTATAAAAAATGATACAACTCATTAATTCCTAAATTTATTGAAATTCTGAAATTAATCTTGCAAATAAGAGCTGCCAGACTGATATTGTATAATTTATGACCTGACATCTACCTAAAGTATTTTCTATCATCTGACATAGTGAATTTAAAGGCAGACCATTGGGTTCTAATCCAAAAGGATCTTAACTCATCTTTTACAGCTTCCAGTGCAGCAAAAGTACAAGCTATCAAAATTACAATCACAGTTGTCATCCACCATAGAGTATCTACAAAATCAAAGGACAGTAGAAAACGGTATATAAACAGTACGATGCAGTAATATTTTATAAGTATAAAATATCGGTGCCTGTCTTGCAATGAGTGCGTTGTATTTAAATTCCTATTTATTTTAACCACTCTTTTACTTCTTCCACGTAACTGCTGCTAATTGGAAGCTCTATAGTGCTTAGCTGTACTTTTCTGTTCTGAACAGATTTCACCTTTTTTATAGGAATGATAAAGCTACGATGAATTCTCTTAAATTCCTGGGCAGGCAGTTTTTCCATCATTTTTTTTAGTGGCATCAGCGTGAGCACAGGAGGAAGATTCTCCAGGTGAATTTTTACATAATCCTCCATACTCTCGAGATATTCAATAGCACTTAGCATTATTTTGATCATCCTATACTCCGAATGGACGTATATATGCTCATCTTCACCTAATGATTGGGGATTATTCAGATAGCGATGATAATCTATAGCCTTACCAACAGCTTTAGAGAAACGCTCAAAATCGATAGGCTTCAGCAAATAATCTATCGCTTCCAGCTCAAATCCCTCAAAGGCAAATTGGCGGTACGCCGTTGTAAAAATAATCATTGGTTTTTTATCCAATGCACGTGCTAAATCTATTCCAGAGACATCCGGCATATTTATATCCAGGAAAAGAAGATCTACGGCTGTTTTCTGAAGATATTCTGCACCCGAAATGGCATCTTCAAACGTTTGCAGCATCACAAGATCAGGAAATCGGGAAACATAGGTTCTGATCAGTTCTGTAGCAAGAGGTTCATCATCTATAGCAACACACTTTAAAGGCATATAATTAGCTTAGCCTTAAATATAGAAATATTGCTTAAGAACGTAGTATTAAATCAACAGTAAACAAATTATCAGTCTGATCAATTTTCAGCGTATATAGATCAGGGTAAAGATAATCAAGCCTTTTTTTGGTATTAATAATACCAATACCAGCTCTTTCCTCATGTCTTTTGGTATTGAATACTTGATTTTGGCTATGAAAAACAATTTGCCCTTCACCGATCTCAATACTGATATCAATCTTTGCAGGAGCGTGATTACTCAATCCATATTTAAATACATTTTCAATAAAGGTCATTAGTAACAGTGGAGAGATCTGATAGCCTCCTGGATCACCGGTAACAATATAATTCAGTGTAACCATCTTACCCAATCTTAACTTTTGAAGATCAATAAAATTACCTATACAATTCAACTCATTAACCAGAGTAACAAAGTCAGCTTCGGCTTCATCAGTTACGTAACGCATAATATTAGATAACTTCATAATACTCTCCGACGTTTTTTCGCTGCCTATAACAGAAAGCGTGTAAATATTATTCAGCGTATTATAAAGAAAATGAGGGTTGATCTGCGCTTTTAAAAACGAAAGTTCTGCTATTGCTTTATCAGCTTCGGCAAGGATAGCTCTCTTTTCACTAATTTGCCACTGTTTAACAGATTTCAGAGCCATACTAAAAGCCATAATTAATACAAAGATCAGCAGACTGGTTACATCAATTCGATGAGAAAATGGAGAGCCATCCCCCCCGTTAGGAGGACCGGGATTAAAGTCATTACCCGGACCAGGGCCAGGACCGGGGCCATGATCTAATATATGATCTGAAGGGGGCGGCATTCTCCCAAAATCAGGATGATGATTATCAAAGGGAGGTTTGTATTTCATCTCTGCCCTGCCAGGAACTACATTTCTACTGATGATGAGCCTATCAAAAGGTCTTAAAAAGAAAACACCGGCGAATAGCAGAACAACAAACAGGAAATAATAGAGATATTCCTTAACCAAAAAGAATTTTGGAATCAGCCAATAGCTATTAACATAAAAAAGCAGTATATAACACAAGCTAAACTGCAGATAAGGCCTGGAATAAATTTCACTGAAATAATCTGTCCCTTGGCCGTTTTCCATAAACAACAGGGGCAGCATCAGGAACAAAGACCAACCTGCAATATGCAGAATTACAGAAAATGCTTTTAAACGGAACATATATAAATTAACAGCTATTCCAGCAGAATAAAGATTATCTATCGGTGAATAGCAAAATTTTATAGATAACGCTCAACATTTCAAGGAATGTAATAGAGTTATTTATTGTTTTTAGCAATAACTGGTATATGGTGAGTTGGCAAATGATTTCTTCTCTTTGAAATTTTATAAGTTCCCATAATTACCATAGATACTGCCACGATTGAAAAAAGGAAGTTGAAAGATCTCTTATCCATTATCTCTAAATTTAATTCATAAGTGCAAATCACATACCTGTAATAGTCGAAGACAGGAAGAATGCGGAGTAGAAAGAAACGCCATTTAAAAAAAGCACAACTAAAAACAATGAGGCAGTGATTATTAACTCTAATTTAAAATAAATCGAGATTATTTACAAATTTTAAACAAATAAATTGGAAAATTATTTAGTGTCAGGAGAAGACTGATCGGCATTAATGGCTTGCCAGATCATATCTTTTAATAAGGTTAACCCTTTCTGTGCTACAGATGAAATAAATATAGAAGGAAGATGAGCAGGAAGATCTTCAGCCATTTCGGCCATTAATTCGTCGTCAAGCAAATCAGATTTAGTAATTGCCAACAAATGGGGCTTTTGCATTAACTCGGGATTATACTCTAACAATTCCTTTTTCAAGATTTCATACTCTTCAGTAATAGATCTTTGTGTATCTGCAGGAACCATAAATAAAAGCACTGAGTTACGTTCTATATGACGTAAAAAGCGATATCCTAACCCTTTTCCTTTAGAAGCACCTTCTATAATACCAGGTATATCCGCCATCACGAATGATTGGTTACCACGATAATGAACAATTCCTAAATTTGGGACCAGTGTAGTAAAAGCATAATCAGCTATTTCAGGTTTTGCTGCTGAAACCACTGACAATAAAGTAGACTTGCCAGCATTAGGAAAACCAACCAGACCAACATCAGCTAATACTTTTAGCTCCAGTACCACCCATTGTTCTGTACCTGATTCACCAGGCTGTGCAAAACGCGGCGTTTGCAGCGTAGAAGTTTTGAAGTGCCAGTTACCTAGGCCTCCCCTGCCGCCGGGGGTCATGATTTCCGTCTGTCCGTCTTCAGTAATTTCAAACAATGTCTCGCCAGTCTCTGCATCTTTAGCTATTGTACCAAGAGGAACATCAAGATATTCATCTTTGCCAAATTTACCAGAGCTGGTAGAACTTGAACCAGGACCACCATCAGAAGCAAGAATATGTTTACGGTATTTTAAATGGAGTAATGTCCAGAACTGGGCATTACCTCGCAAGATAATATGTCCGCCTCTTCCGCCATCACCACCATCTGGCCCGCCGGTAGAAGTCATTTTATCACGGTGCAAATGCGAAGAACCTGACCCACCTTTTCCGGAACGACAGCATATTTTAACATAATCTACGAAATTTGACCCTTGTGACATAACCTTGCTATTTTCTTACCTATAATATATTACACGAAAATAGCGGGAAGAACGTATATTCATCCCGCTATCTGCTTTATTTTTTTATTAAAACTGATCAACTACTTCACACAATTCAGCAAAAATATCATCGATATTACCGATACCATTTACTTTACTTAATTTATTCTGCGCTTCATAATAAGGCAGAACGTGAATAGTTTTATCAAAATACTCAGCGATGCGTTTCTGCAGTTTGTCTGCCTGGTCATCAACCCTGTTTGTCAATTTCTGACGTTCAGCTATTCTTTTGGTCAGTTCATCCTGATCAACGTCCAGTGCGATTACAACAGTAATAGCTGTACTTTTACTTTCAAGGAACCTGTCCAATGCCTCAGCCTGAGCCACTGTTCTGGGAAAACCATCAAAAATAAATCCTTTAGCACCTGGATTTTTATCTACTTCTTCTTCCAGCATAGCAATCGTAATTTCATCAGGAACCAATTGTCCGTCCGCAATAAGCGCACTTACCTGTTTTCCTAATGGAGTCTGTTTACTAATATGATCTCTAAAAAGGTCACCTGTAGAGATGTGTATCAATTGATAACGATCAATCAATTTTTGTGATTGGGTGCCTTTACCTGCACCCGGTGGGCCAAAGAGAACAAAATTTAGCATTTGGGTTGTCTTTAAAATTTCAAAAGCCTTCCCGCCACAGGCAGCAAGGCTTTCTCAGTTGATTGTGCACTTGTAGGGATTCGAACCCCAAACCTTCTCATCCGTAGTGAGATGCTCTATCCAATTGAGCTACAAATGCATTCCGATCGTTTCGGGATTGCAAAAGTAGTATTTGTAATTGAATTTCAAAACTTTTTTCCAATAAATCTTCAATTCAAGACAAATACAAAAGTCACTTATCCTTCCAAAACTTTCTTAATGGCATCGAAATCAGGAAGATCACCTGCTGATTCCAGTACTTCAGCATACATAATAATTCCTTCTTCATCGATAACAAATGCCGCTCTTTTAGACACGCCTTTTAAATGATAGACGAATTCTTCATAAAAAGCACCATAAGCAGGAGAAGCTTCCTTGTTAAAATCAGATAATAAAGGGAATTGGTAGAACTGCTCTTCTTTAAATTTTGCCAGTGTAAAAGGCGAATCCACAGAAATACCCAGTACTACAGCATTCATTCCTTCATAAAACCCAAAACTATCTCTCATGGTACAAAGCTGCGTAGTGCAGGTACCTGTAAAAGCCATTGGAAAAAACTGTATCACGACTTTTTTTCCTTTAAAATCTGCTAAAGTGTGCTCTTTCAGCTCAGAACTGAATAATTTAAAATCCGGGGCTTTATCGCCTGCCTGTAATCCCATTGTTAAAATCTATTTATTGTTTATAATTTTCGTTCTTTAAGCTGACGCTCCATCAGTATTAACCCGTCTTCAAAGGTATGCGGGGCATATCCGAGTTCTTTAATTGTTTTATCTAATATAAATCCTGTTCTCACCGGCCGCTTAGCTGCATAGGGAATGGAATCAGAACTTACAGGCTTGATCAGAGACCGGTCAAGCTTCCAATGATCGGCCACCCGGTAAACCAATTCCAAAATACTCATCATCTCTTTTCCCGAGGCATTAAATACGCCGTAAGCATCTTTCTCTACCGCAAGCAAACAGCAATCTGCCAGGTCATCTACCAGTGTAGGCATCCTCCACTGATCATTAACTACATTGATAGATGTACCTTTTTCTAATGCATCTTTAGCCCAGAGAACAATATTGCTCCTATTTCTATCTCCAATAATACCATAAACTATGATCGTACGCAGAATAGCCCACTTGCAAGGAGAATTTTTAATGACTTCCTCAGCTTCCAGTTTGGTTAGTCCATAATAACTTAGCGGATTAGGCGCATCCAGTTCATCATATGGACCAGCTGCACCATCAAATATAAAATCTGTGGATAAATGAACCAGCTGTATATTAAATTCTTCACAAATAGCCACAAGTGTATGCACTGCTTCTACGTTTAGCCGGTAGGCCAGCTCGCGTTCTGCTTCACATTTGTCCACATTAGTTAAAGCCGCCGTATGAATGATAGCATCAGGTTTATATTTCACTATCACTTCCCTTACCTGGGCAGGATCCAGAATATCCATTTCTGCATAATCATATCCTTCTGCAATTTGAAAACGATTTAGTCCTTTAGACGTTGCAATCAGCTTAAATTGCTTTTGCTGCAGAATTACTGAAGTAATTTTTTGTCCAAGAAGCCCATTACTGCCAGTAACCAATATCGTTTTCATAGGAGCTAAAGTATTGATAAAAAAACTGTGGAAAAACTTTTTATTTATATATAAATAATATATTGGAAAATCTTAGCTTTGCAAAACCAAATTGCGACCTGTAAAAGGGTCTTTAACAATTTGATATTTATAATTTTACCAAAAACAATATATGCCTAACATTGGAAAAATAGCGCAGATTATAGGACCGGTAGTAGACGTGAGTTTTGCTGACGATGCTCATTTACCTCTAATCTTCTCTGCCTTAGAGATTGAAAAAGAAAACGGACACAAGATCGTTTTAGAAGTTCAGCAACATCTTGGTGAAGACCGTGTACGTGCTATTGCAATGGACTCAACTGATGGTTTAGTTCGTGGAATGGCAGTAGTAGATACTGGCTCTCCTATTAAAATGCCTGTTGGTGATCAGATAAAAGGTCGTTTATTCAATGTTGTAGGTGAAGCCATTGACGGTATCAATACAGTTGATAAAACTGGTGGTAAGTCAATACATAACGCACCTCCACGTTTCGACGAATTATCAACAGAATCAGAAGTACTTTACACAGGTATCAAAGTAATCGATTTATTAGAACCTTATGTAAAAGGCGGAAAGATCGGTTTATTTGGTGGTGCAGGTGTTGGTAAAACAGTATTGATCATGGAGCTGGTAAACAACATTGCAAAAGCATATGCTGGTTTATCTGTATTCGCAGGTGTAGGAGAAAGAACACGTGAAGGAAATGACCTTTTACGTGAGTTTATCGAATCTGGTGTAATTAACTATGGTGATGAATTCCTGGAGTCTATGGAAAAAGGCGGATGGGATCTAAGCAAAGTTGACATAGAAAAATTAAAAGAATCTAAAGCAACATTGGTATTCGGTCAGATGAACGAGCCTCCTGGAGCACGTGCGCGTGTAGCTTTATCAGGATTAACTGTTGCAGAATATTTCCGTGATGGTGATGGGGAAGGCGCAGGAAAAGACATCCTTTTCTTCGTTGACAACATTTTCCGTTTCACTCAAGCAGGCTCTGAAGTATCAGCACTTTTAGGCCGTATGCCTTCTGCTGTAGGTTATCAGCCAACATTGGCCACAGAAATGGGGTTAATGCAGGAACGTATCACCTCAACTAAACGCGGATCAATTACTTCAGTACAGGCGGTATATGTACCGGCAGATGATTTAACTGACCCTGCTCCGGCTACTACATTTGCCCACTTGGATGCAACAACAGTATTGTCACGTAAGATATCTGAGTTAGGTATCTATCCGGCGGTGGATCCATTGGATTCTACTTCACGTATCCTTTCTCCAGCTATTTTAGGTGATGAGCATTATAACACTGCCCAGCGTGTTAAAGAGATCCTGCAACGGTACAAAGAATTACAGGATATCATTGCGATCTTAGGTATGGATGAGTTATCTGAAGAAGATAAATTAATCGTTCACCGTGCACGCCGTGTTCAGCGTTTCTTATCGCAGCCTTTCCACGTTGCGGAACAGTTCACTGGATTAAAAGGAGTATTGGTTGACATCAAAGAAACGATCAAAGCATTCAATATGATTATGGATGGTGAAGTTGATGAATATCCTGAAGCTGCATTTAACTTAGTTGGTGGCATTGAAGATGCAATTGAAAAAGGTAAAAAACTATTAGCTGAAGCTAACGCTTAGATATATGACATTAGAAATATTAACACCAGACAAAAAAGTCTTTGAAGGCGAAGTAACAGCAGTTACTGTACCTGGTACAATGGGATCTTTCCAGATATTAAGAGACCATGCACCGATTATTTCCACCCTGGAAGACGGACCAGTAATCGTTAAAACTAAATCTGACGAAGAGATCTTTGTAATTAAAGGCGGCGTAGTCGAAGTTTTAAAAAACAAGATTATTGTTTTAGCTGAAGGTGTGGCATAATATCTAATTATGATTTAAGAAGGGGTCATCGTAAGATAGACCCCTTTTTTATTGCTTAAGCGGGATCACATTAGCTTATAATTATATTTTTGCGGTTAAGAAATGTGAAAAACTATTGAGCCGTATTTGGGAAAAATACTTTGCATACGTGTTTTATGTAAGTTCTTTCTTTTTGCTATTAGTCACTTCTTCAATAGCCCATTATTAGAGCTAAGTTATTTTACCTTCTACAATTATCTAGCTAACCGCTGCATTAGTTTTGGGATTTGTAAGAATCCGCTCCGGATTATTAGCTGCAATTACACTGCATATTGCTTGGGATATGGCGGCATAATTCTCAAAAAATTTGAAGGTTTATCCGTTTTTAGGAAGAAAAACCATGAATTACAATGCAGGCATAATATCTATACCGAATACCGAAATCATATATGGTATATCAGCTTAAGAATTTAAAACCGAATAATAAATAAAACAAAGAATATAATTCTTAAATATTAAACATAACACTAATTATATTTTTTTTCATTTATTTTAACTCAGCTATTGACAGTTTGCAAAGCAAGAACTAAATTGGATTTATATAAAGATAACTAAAACATAAAGAAAATGTACGGTCCATTCTCAGCAAACCTTAATGTCATTATTAACCTAATTGACCTCCTGATTCTTCAGGATAATAAGGCGCTGTAAATGAATTTTTAAATAAAATATCTGAAAGCGCCTCCCAAAAGAGGCGCTTTTTTTAATGATCTCACACAAATAATTGATACCCGAAATGGAATATTACGATTCAAACACAGTGCTTTATCTTAACGGACAGTTCGTTAAGTCGGCGGACGCAAAAACGGATTTGTATGGTCAGTCGCTACACTATGGCTACGCCGTGTTTGAAGGTATTAAATCATACAATACCCATAATGGCACCAGGATATTTAAAGCTAAAGAGCACTTTGACCGCTTACAGCGTTCTGCTGAACTGATGCATATCCCCTTTCCATTTGATAAAAATGAATTGATCAGGCAGACCTATAAATTATTAGAGAAGAATAATTTAAAAGATGCTTACATACGGCCATTGGTTTACTGCGGTACAAACATGTCTTTATCACAGGCCACTGAATCTTCTATCGTGATCATGGCATGGGAATGGGGAGCTTATTTGGGCTGTAACTTACAGAAAGTCTGCATTTCCAGCTACCAAAGGCCTAATCCTAAATCTACACACATCGAAGCTAAAGCCAGTGGTAACTACATCAATTCTATCCTGGCTACCACAGAAGCAAAAAATAAAGGCTTTGACGAAGCGTTGTTGTTAGATATAGATAATTATGTAGCCGAAGCTTCTGGCGCAAATATTTTTATTGAAAAAAGCGGTAAATTATATACACCTTCTTTAGGCAGCATCTTACCGGGAATTACCAGGGCAACAGTGATCAAATTATGTAAAACATTGGATATAGAATGTATTGAAAAGAAAATCACTGTAGAGGAACTGAAAAATGCCGATAGTGCTTTTTTCTGCGGAACAGCAGCAGAAATTATTGGTATTGGTTCTATAGATGATACCATATTTCCGGCAACATGGACAGAAACCCTTGGAGCTACCATACAACGAACTTACAAAGCACTAGTATTAGAAAAACAGAATTACGAAGTAATCATATAATAGTAAACAAAATGTCAGAAACACCAGAATTAAACCGCTACAGTAAAACTTTCACACAAGATCCTACTCAACCAGGCGCACAAGCCATGTTATACGGAATTGGCCTTACCGATGCCGATTTTTCAAAAGCACAGGTCGGTATTGCCAGCATGGGCTATGATGGAAATACTTGTAACATGCACCTGAATGACCTGGCTAAAGTTGTTAAAGAAGGCGTATGGAAAAATGACATGGTCGGTTTAACCTTTGGTACCATTGGTGTGAGCGATGGTATGTCTAACGGAACAGACGGTATGCGTTACTCCTTAGTTTCCAGAGATGTTATTGCAGATTCCATTGAAACAATCTGCGGCGGTCAGTACTATGATGGCCTGATCACTATTCCTGGCTGCGATAAAAACATGCCAGGCTCTATCATGGCGATGGGACGTTTAAACAGACCTTCGATTATGGTATATGGAGGAAGTATTCACTCTGGAAATTACAAAGGAAAAAAATTAAATATGGTATCTGCTTTTGAAGCACTGGGTGAGAAATTAGCCGGTAATTTATCAGAAGAAGATTATCAGGGAATTATCCGCCATACTTGCCCTGGTGCAGGCGCTTGCGGTGGTATGTATACTGCAAATACCATGGCTTCGGCAATTGAAGCTTTAGGAATGAGTTTGCCTTATAGTTCTTCTTATCCTGCATTAAGCGAAGAAAAACAAAAGGAATGCATGGAAGCTGGTAAAGCGATCAGGTTATTACTGGAAAAGAACATCCTTCCTTCAGATATTATGACTGAAAAAGCATTTCACAATGCAATTGTAACGGTTATGGTATTGGGAGGTTCTACCAATGCTGTATTGCATTTAATTGCTATGGCTAAATCGGTAAAACTAGATCTAAACCTGGAAGATTTTCAACGCATCAGTGACAGTACTCCTGTGCTGGCCGATTTAAAACCTAGCGGACAGTACCTGATGGAAGATGTTCACGAGATTGGTGGCATTCCGTCAGTTTTAAAATACCTGTTAAAAGTAGGATTAATTCATGGCGACTGTTTGACGGTAACCGGAAAAACTTTAGCAGAAAATGTTGCTGACGCAGTTGATCTTGATTTTGATGCACAAAAAGTGATCTATCCTATAGAACATGCATTGAAAACTACAGGCCACCTACAGATGCTGTATGGTAACCTTGCAGAAAAAGGTGCAGTAGCAAAGATCAGTGGTAAAGAAGGAGAAAGGTTTGAAGGTCCTGCACGTGTATTTGAAGGAGAACAAAAACTGATCGCTGGTATTCAAAGCGGAAAAGTACAAAGAGGTGATGTAGTAGTAATTACCCATGCAGGCCCAAGAGGAGCTCCAGGAATGCCTGAAATGCTTAAACCTACCTCTGCTATCATTGGTGCCGGTTTAGGCAAATCTGTTGCCCTGATCACAGACGGACGTTTTTCTGGCGGTACCCACGGATTTGTAGTTGGACACATTACTCCTGAAGCCTGGGATGGTGGAAACATTGGCCTGATAAAAGACAATGATATCATTACTATTGATGCTACAAAGAATACCCTTCACCTGAATATTTCTGATGAAGAGCTTGCAGCACGCAGGGCTGAATGGAAACAATTGCCTCCACCTGTCAAAAGCGGTGTACTCTACAAGTATTTGAAACTAGTAAGTAATGCTAGTGAAGGTTGTGTAACAGATGCCTACACAGATTAATTAACAAGGCCCCCAACATTAAAACTAAGAACATGGAAATAGTACAAGAGGAAGCAACCACCTTAACAGAACCGAAAAAAACAATTCAGGTTTCTGGGTCTGTTGCACTGCTGGAAGGGTTAATTGCCGAAGGAACAGAAACGATCTTTGGTTATCCCGGAGGTGCCATCATGCCGATCTATGATGCCATCTATGATTATAAAGAAAAGTTAAACCACATATTAGTAAGACATGAGCAGTGTGCGGCACATGCGGCACAGGGCTTTGCCCGTGCTTCGGGTAAAGTTGGTGTAGTATTTGCCACCAGCGGTCCTGGAGCAACTAACCTGATCACAGGATTAGCTGATGCACAAATTGACAGTACCCCTTTAGTTTGTATTACTGGACAAGTTTTCGCTTCCCTTTTGGGTACTGATGCTTTCCAGGAAACAGATGTAATCAACATCAGTGCCCCGGTTACCAAATGGAATTATCAGGTGACAGATGCGAGTGAGATCCCTGCTGCCTTAGCTAAAGCTTTTTATATCGCGCGCAGTGGCAGACCAGGTCCTGTTTTAATCGACATCACCAAAAATGCGCAGATGCAGCTTTTTGATTATGCAGGTTATACCCCATGTAACCATATCCGCAGTTACCGTCCTAAACCAATTGTAAGAAATAAATATATTGAGCAGGCTGCTGCACTAATTAACAGCGCTAAAAAACCATTTATTTTATTCGGACAGGGAGTATTATTGGGTAATGCAGAACAGGAATTTAAAGCTTTTGTTGAAAAAAGTGGTATCCCCGCTGCATGGACTATCCTCGGTGCCGGTGCAATACCAACAGATCATCCGCTTAATGTAGGGATGCTGGGTATGCATGGTAACTATGGCCCGAATGTACAAACCAACTCATGTGATGTATTGATCGCTATTGGAATGCGTTTCGATGACCGTGTAACAGGAAGATTGGATAAATATGCTAAACAGGCTAAAGTAGTTCATCTGGACATTGATCCGGCAGAGATAGATAAAAATGTGAAAGCAGATGTTCCTGTCTGGGGCGATTGTAAAGAAACTTTACCATTATTAACTAGCCTGATCACTGAAAAAACACATGATACATGGCTGGCTGAGTTCAAAGCTTTTGAAAAAATTGAACAGGAAGAATTGATTCAGAAAGAATTGAACCCGCAGAGTGGCGAATTGACCATGGGCGAGGTCATCAATCAATTAAATATCCTGACTAAGGGTGAAGCTATCATTGTGAGTGATGTTGGCCAGCATCAAATGGTAGCCTGCAGATATGGCAAATTAAACACCACACGCTTAAGTGTAACTAGTGGTGGCTTAGGAACTATGGGTTTTGGCTTGCCTGCAGCGATTGGCGCTAAATTAGGTGCGCCAAACCGTACAGTTATTGCGGTGATTGGTGATGGCGGCTTCCAAATGACTTTACAGGAATTGGGTACCATTATGCAATTTGGAGTAGATGTAAAAATCCTGATTCTTAACAATCAGTTTTTAGGAATGGTTCGCCAATGGCAACAATTATTTAACGATAAACGCTACTCTTTTGTTGATATCACCAGCCCTGATTTTGTAAAACTGGCTGATTCCTATTCTATCAAAGGTAAAAGGGTAACTGAGCGTGAAAACCTGGTCGGTTCTCTGGAAGAAATGCTGAACAATCCTGGCTCATTCCTTTTAGAGGTAATGGTTGCTAAAGAACATAATGTATTCCCTATGGTTCCCCAAGGCTGTAGTGTAAGTGAAATCAGACTTAAATAATTAACGATCATGAGCAATTCCCAGGATATAGAATTAGCAAATGCTAAACAGGAATTTACCATTACGGTATATACTGAAAATCAGATCGGCATACTTAACCGCATTGCCATCATCTTTTCAAGAAGAAAAATAAACATTGAAAGCCTAAACGTTTCCCCTTCAGAAATTGAACACATCCACCGTTTTAACATTCTAATCACAGAAACTGAAGAAGTGGTAGCTAAACTGGCTAAACAGATTGAAAAACAGGTAGAAGTGCTTAAAGTATACTTTAATACTAATGAGGATATCATCTGGCAGGAAATGGCTTTATATAAGCTTCCTACAGAAGTTGTAGCTGAAAAAGTATTAGTAGAACGCCTGCTGCGTGAAAATGGAGCCAGGGTAGTAGTGATTCGTAAAGATTATACTGTCTTTGAAGCTACAGGTCACCGTTCAGAAATAGATAAACTGATCGAAGTATTACAACCTTACGGACTTATAGAGTTTGTGCGCAGCGCCAGAGTTGCGATCATCAAAGACAGCGAAGGGTTCAACAGCAAACTGAGAGATTTCGAACGTTTAGAACCAGGAAAAGAAGTGATTGAGAACGAATTCCTGGACAAAGAGAAAACAGTATTTACGATGTAATCACTGAATCAAATAAATAATAAAACCAACCTTTAAAAATCAAAAAAAACAAAAACGATGTCAAATTATTTTAACACACTACCTCTAAGAGAAAAATTAAACCAATTAGGTGTATGCGATTTCATGGATAGCTCTGAATTTCTGAATGGTGTAAATGCATTAAAAGGAAAAAAGCTGGTTATTGTAGGTTGTGGAGCACAAGGCCTTAACCAGGGTTTAAACTTAAGAGATAGTGGTTTAAATATCGCCTATACTTTACGTAAAGAAGCTATTGATGGCAAAAGAGATTCATGGAAAAATGCTACTGAAAACAACTTTACAGTAGGTACTTATGAAGAATTAATCCCAGAGGCTGATGTAGTGATTAACCTTACTCCAGATAAACAACATACTGCAGTTGTAAATGCAATTATGCCTTTAATGAAAAAAGGTGCAACCTTATTATACTCACATGGTTTTAACATTGTGGAAGAAGGCATGCAGATCCGTAAAGATATTACCGTGATCATGGTGGCTCCAAAATGTCCGGGAAGTGAAGTAAGAGCAGAATATGTTAGAGGATTTGGGGTACCTACCCTAATTGCGGTACATCCTGAAAACGATCCTGAAGGAAAAGGATTGGTACAGGCAAAAGCTTATGCTGTTGGTACCGGTGGTCACAGAGCTGGTGTTTTAAAATCATCTTTTGTTGCTGAAGTTAAATCAGATCTAATGGGTGAGCAAACTATACTTTGTGGTTTGCTGCAGACAGGCTCCATCCTTTCTTTCGATAAAATGATAGAAAAAGGAGTTGACGCTGGTTATGCCTCTAAATTAGTTCAATATGGTGTAGAAGTGATCACTGAAGCTTTGAAACAAGGTGGAATCACTGCCATGATGGACAGATTGAGCAATGTAGCCAAGATCAAAGCTTTTGAGATCTCTGAGGAATTGAAAACTATCATGCGCCCGTTGTTCCAAAAACATCAGGATGATATCATGAGCGGTGAATTTAGCCGTACCATGATGGAAGACTGGGCAGCAGGTGATAAAAACCTATTGGCATGGCGGGCAGCTACAGGTGAAACTGCTTTTGAAAAAACTCCTGCAGGCAATGTTAAAATTGGCGAACAGGAATATTTCGACAATGCTTTATTAATGGTTGCTTTTATCAGAGCAGGTGTTGAACTGGCTTTTGAAACAATGGTAGAAGCAGGTATCAAGCCTGAATCAGCTTATTATGAGTCACTACATGAAACACCACTAATCGCTAATACCATTGCCCGTAAAAAATTATTTGAAATGAACAGAGTGATCTCTGATACGGCAGAATATGGCTGTTACTTGTTTGACCATGCTTGTAAACCATTATTGGCAGATTTTATGACGAGAGTGGATACTGACCTTATCGGTAAAAACTATAACGAAGGTAAAGATGGTTCTGTAGATAACAGAGCGCTGATTGCAGTAAATGAAGTAATTCGTTCTCATGAAGTTGAATCCATTGGTGCTGAGTTGAGAAAAGCAATGACCGCCATGAAATCGATTAAAACAGTATAAAAACATAAAACCTCCCGGGTATAGAAATCCGGGAGGTTTACAAAAACAATAAATAAAATGTCAAAAACATTAGTAGAAAAAATATGGGATGCACACGTTGTAAAAAGCGAAACAGGATTTCCTGATATTCTATATATTGATACGCACTTAATCCACGAGGTTACCTCACCGCAAGCTTTTGATGGTTTACGCAAAAGAGGATTGCCTGTTTTCCGTCCGCAGCAGACCGTTGCTACTGCCGACCATAATGTACCCACTATTAACCAGATGCAGCCGATCAAGGAAGAGCTTTCGCGCTACCAGGTGGATACACTGACTAAAAATTGTGCGGAATTCGGTATTGAGCTTTACGGTCTTGGGCATCCTTTTCAAGGAATAGTGCACGTAATCGGTCCAGAGCTGGGAATTACCCTGCCTGGAAAAACAATGGTTTGCGGCGATAGTCATACCTCTACACATGGTGCTTTCGGTGCTATTGCATTTGGTATTGGAACCTCACAGGTAGAACAGGTATTTGCAACACAATGTTTATTGCTGCAAAAACCTAAAACCATGAAAATTGAGGTGAATGGTACTTTAGGAAAAGGTGTTGGTGCTAAAGACATAATTTTGTATATCATCGCTAAAATATCTGCTGCCGGTGGTACAGGTTATTTTATAGAATATGCAGGCTCGGCAATCGAAGCTTTAAGTATGGAAGCAAGAATGACGATCTGTAACATGAGTATCGAAATGGGCGCCAGAGGCGGATTAATTGCCCCCGATCAAACTACTTTTGATTATATTAAAGGCAGAGAGTTTGCACCTGCAGGTGCAGAGTGGGATAAAGCGCTTGCCTACTGGAAAACTTTATTCAGCGATGCTGATGCAAAGTTTGATAAAGTTTTAACTTTTGAAGCTGAAGATATTGCCCCGATGATCACCTACGGAACAAATCCGGGCATGGGCATGGGCATTAAAGAAAATATTCCAGCAACAAGCTCACAACCTGATAAAGAGAAGTTATCTTATCAGAAAGCGCTGGATTATATGGGCTTCAACGATGATTCTTCATTAATTGGAAAACCTGTTGATTATGTATTTATTGGCAGCTGTACCAATTCCCGTATAGAAGACCTGCGTGAAGTAGCAGAATTTATTAAGGATAAGCAAAAAGCAGAGAATGTAACTGTTTGGATCGTCCCAGGTTCAAAACAAGTAGAACAGCAAGCTAAAAATGAAGGATTAGATAAAATATTTGAACAGGCAGGATTTCAGCTTCGTGAACCAGGATGCAGTGCATGCTTAGGTATGAATGAAGATAAGATTCCTGCAGGAAAATATTGTGTTTCTACTTCGAACAGAAATTTCGAAGGCCGTCAGGGTCCTGATTCAAGAACTTTGCTGGTAAGTCCGCTAACAGCTGCTGCTGCTGCGATTACTGGAAAAATTACTGATGTAAGGGAAATGCTGACTGAGGCTTAAAGAAGAAAATCCAATGAAAAAATTCGTAACATTAACATCGGCCATAGTGCCTTTGAATATAGAAAATATTGATACCGACCAGATCATTCCGGCCAGGTTTTTAAAAGCCACAACCCGCGAAGGTTTTGGTGAGAATCTGTTTCGCGATTGGCGTTATAATGGCGATCATACACCTAAACCTGATTTCGTGTTGAATGATCCGACTTATAGCGGTCAGGTTTTGGTAGCAGGAAAAAACTTTGGTTGTGGCAGTAGTCGTGAGCATGCAGCATGGGCTATTCAGGACGCAGGTTTTGACGTAGTGATCAGCAGTTTCTTCGCTGATATCTTTAAAGGAAATGCCTTAAATAATGGACTTTTACCAATCCAGGTAAGTGATGATTTTTTAGCAGCGATCTTTACTGCAGTTAGCCAAAATCACAAAGCACAATTGGATGTGGATTTAGAAAATCAAACGGTAACTATCGTTGATACCGGTGCAAAAACTGATTTTGAGATCAATGCCTATAAAAAATCATGTTTGATCAATGGTTATGATGATATCGACTTCATCTTGAATCAAAAACATTTAATAGAAGAATTCGAACAAGCGAAATAATGTCAGAGCCCGTCGTACATATCACTAACCTTAACTTAAAGTACCACCATAAACCGGTACTGCAGGAGTTAAACTGGACTATCAACCGCGGTGAAAACTGGTTATTACGCGGGACCAGCGGAAGTGGTAAAACTTCATTAGCCAAAGCAATTGCTAGCCTGGTTCCATTTCAAGGTAACATTTCAATTAGTTTTGATCCTCATAGTGGCTTACCTGCTGTAGCACATTATGTAGCAAACTGGTTTCAGTTTACAGACCTCGAAGGGCAGTCTAATTTCTATTACCAGCAACGTTACAATAAACAGGCAACAGAAACTACGGCTACAGTAAAAGCTGAATTAGAAGACTATGGCAGAAAACACCAGCTTCAATTCAGCGACGCGGAAAAATTGGTAACTGCATTGGGATTTTCCAATTTGCTGCACTCCACGCTGATCCAGTTATCAAGTGGAGAACATAAAAAGTTGCAATTGGTAAGAGCTTTATGGTTCAAACCACAATTGCTGATTATGGATCAGCCCTATAACGGCTTAGATAAACTTTCACGTCAGAACCTGAATGGTTTACTGGAAGCAATTTCTGCGGAAGGAACACAGCTGATCCTGATCAGCAATGACAGGGAATTGCCTTCCTCTATTCATCGCTTTGCAGAAATTAAAGATGGTAAGCTTAGCGAGATCTCTGCCGGTGATTACCTCTCAGATTTACAGGAAGAAACAGTTGAAGCTATTCCTTCATTTTTAAGTGAAGGCCCTGTTTCATCTGCTGAAAGCATCATCAAAATGATAGATGTAAACATCAGCTATGGCGATAAACAAGTATTAAAAAATATCAACTGGGAAGTTAAGACAGGAGAAAAATGGCTTTTACAAGGCCATAATGGCTCTGGCAAATCAACATTATTAAGTTTAATTACCGGCGACCATCCACAGGCCTATGCCAACAATTTTTATCTTTTTGGCCATAAAAGAGGAAGCGGCGAAAGTATCTGGGATATTAAGAAACGTATGGGCTTGATATCGCCAGAATTACACTGGTATTTTGATGCCACAGCAACTGTAAGACAAACTATACTCTCAGGCTTCTTTGATAGTTCAGGTCTGTTTTGTGAACCTGACTATACAAAAAGAACGCAGGCAGATGAATTGATAGGTTATTTAGGATTAGAAGAATATAAAGATGTTTTGGTAAACCAGCTTCCTTTAGGTAAACAGAGACTTGCTTTATTAGGCCGTACGATCATAAAAAATCCTGAGCTATTAATCCTGGATGAACCCTGCCAGGGCTTAGACCAGCAGCAAACACAATATTTTAACCGGCTGGTGGATGAATTGTGCAAAAATGGAACAACGTTGATTTATGTTGGCCATTTTGAATCACAGTTACCGGCTTGTATAGAGAAAAGAATTTTATTGGAAAACGGTGAAGTAAAATCCATCGAAATTATATTAGAAAGCGTTTAACACAATGAAGAAAAATATACTAGTAATTCCTGGTGACGGGATTGGGCCGGAAGTTACCACCTGGGGTAAAGCCGTATTGGAACAGATCGCAGTAAGCTTTGATCATGAATTTAACTTTGATGAAGCACTAATGGGCCATGCTGCTATTGAAGCTACGGGTAACCCATTACCTGATGAGACT
>Ga0233344_1000010_pt1 | contig 43395 bp, 36 predicted proteins | sample GEONDECOMP281_FD_180697 | JGI IMG/M metagenome (GOLD analysis project Ga0233344, IMG submission 180697) | Leaf litter microbial communities from Shasta-Trinity National Forest, California, United States - GEON-DECOMP-281 | ecosystem: Environmental > Terrestrial > Plant litter > Unclassified...
AAAGCATCACAATAAATAAGTGCAAAAACATAAAGACACATTAAAAATAAATAAATAATGCTTAAAAAGTTATCAGGCTATACCCTTGCCTTAATTGGCCTTACAGCCTTCTTTACCAGTTCATGTAAAAAGGAATATGAAGGTATTAACAGTGTGGATTCTACAAAAATTATAGATTACATTAAACAAAACAACCTGACCGGTATGGTTCAGGATTCTGCTAAAACTGGTTTTTATTACCAGATCACTGCTCCCGGAACAGGAAATACTTTTACAAATACTGATTCTGTATTGTATAACTACAGTATTAAAGGATTGCTTAACGGTACCACTTATCAGGATTTTAGGCCTAATAGAAATTATGGTACCTATGTAGGCTATACTTACAATATAACTTATGCTACTGCGGTTAAAGAAATTCCAGCTGTAGTTACGGTAATGAATAAATTAAAACCAGGAGGTTCTGCAAGGATATTGGTTCCTTCTTTTCTTGCTTTTGGCAAAAATGGTTCTGGTGATATTCCTTCTAATGAAAATCTGGATCTTACAATCACAGTTTACCCGGAAACTGAACAAACGAAACTGGATGATAGACTAATAAAAGAATTTATTGCAGCTAAAGGCTTGACGATGATCAAAGATCCTTCCGGAGTTTATTACAGTATTTCTGCTGTTGGAAGCGGTACTTATGCAATTACTGATAATTCATCAATTGTTTGTAATTACACTGGTCGCTTAAAAGACGGGACTGTTTTTGACTATGGAACAGATGCTTCATTTACATTGGGATCAGGTACCATTGAAGGGTGGACTAAAACCCTTCCCGGAAAGATTGAGAAGGGTGGTAAAATACGAATGCTGATTCCTTCTAATATGGCGTATGGTAAAGTGGGAGGCAGTGTTGCCAGCTCCCTTACGGGTATAATTGTACCGGCAAATGCCATATTAGATTTTGATGTGACAATTTCTTCTGTGACACAATAGTAACCAGTTCACCATTATCACAAAACACCCTTTGCTGAACATATTCAGCAAAGGGTGTTTTGTGATAATGGTGAACTGGAATTTTCTTTCCTTTTGTAAAATTTAATTGTTTAATGCCTCTTTAAAGACCTTAAGAATCCTTTCTCTGGCAAAAACATGCTCAACAATAGGTTGCGTATGTTTTTCTTGTTTATACTCGGGAGCCCATTGATAGATATATTTATTTTCAGGATCAAATTTCTTAGCCTGCAGCTCTGGGTTAAATACCCTGAAATATGGTGCTGCGTCATTACCGCATCCACAAGCCCACTGCCATCCGCCAACATTGCTGGCCATTTCATAATCAAGTAGCTTTTCTGCAAAATAGGCTTCTCCCCAGCGCCAGTCGATCAGCAGATGTTTAGTTAAAAAGCTGCCAACGATCATCCTTACCCTATTGTGCATATACCCAGTCTGGTTCAATTGATTCATACCGGCATCAACAATCGGATATCCCGTCTTTCCGTTTTTCCAGGCTTCAAAATCCTTTTCATTATTTATCCACCTGATATTATCATAAGCAGGCTTAAATGATTTGGTGGTGATCTGAGGGAAGTGATATAAGATCATCATGTAAAAATCTCTCCAAGCCAATTCTGAAAGCCATTTATCTGCTTTTGCAGCAATAGCTTTTGAGGCAGCTTCTCTGATGCTCACCGTACCGAACCGTAAATGTAAGCCTAAATGCGTGGTGGCATCATCAAAGGGGAAGTCTCTTCTTTCTTCATAAGCAGCTAATTTTTTCTCAAAATTATTGGATGGAAATTGCAAGTCTGATTCTTCAAAGCCTAGTACTGTCAGTGCTGGAAAGGGGATTTGCTGGGTTTGAAAGAGATTGCTGATGTACTTGTTTACAGGATAGGCTTTAAAATAAAAGTCATTCAGTTTGTTATACCACTGACGGAAATATGGTGTGAAAACAGTGTATGGTTTTCCATCGGACTTGGTAATTTCATCTTTTTCAAAAATCACCTGATCTTTATAGGTATGTAAAGAAATTGATTCAGAGCGCAAGTATTCTGCTAAAGAATCATCACGTTCCTGAGCATAAGGTTCATAGTCGTGGTTCGTATATACATCTTTTACGGTATAAGATTCAATAACCTCAGACCATACTTCTTCTGGCGTACCATATTTGATCAATAAAGATGATCCTTTTTGCTGTAATTCTTTTTCTATTTTCTGGAGCTGCCGGTAGATGAAAGTAACCCGGGCATCTTTTTTATCCGTTAAGTCATCCAGTATCTTACGGTCGAATATAAATAGTAACTGAACTGGTAATTTCCCTTTTAGCGCGTGATACAGTGCTGCATGGTCATTTAATCTTAGATCTCTTCTTAGCCAGCAAATATTAACTTCTTTCCTCATACGCCGTAAATATCGGATAAAGCGTCTTCAACATGGGTAAATTTGAATAAAAATCCCGTGTCTAATAGTTTTTGTGCAGAAGTATCGGTACTATTGAGTACAATAGCACTCATTTCTCCAAGGATTAGTTTCATTACTGTTTCTGGTATATTGAAAGGCCAAACAGGGCGATGCAATTGTTTAGCTATGGCTTTGGTCAGTGTTTTATTGGTTACGGGAAAAGGAGCACAGGCATTGTATGAACCGCTCATGGATTGGTTTTTTAAAGTATGGAGATAAATTTGAGTCATGTCTTTATAATGAATCCAGGGCATCCACTGTTTACCTGTTCCAAGTGGAGCGCCGACAAATAACTGAATAGGTTTTGCCATTTGAGGTAGTGCGCCGTTACCTTTGCTTAAGACTACCCCTGTTCTTATTTTAACTACCCTTAATCCCAATTTTATACCCTCGTCTGCTGCTGCTTCCCATTGCTTGCAGCAATCAGCCAGGAAATCATTGCCGGCAGGACTATTTTCTGTGAGGATTTCATCTGCACGATTACCATAAAAGCCTACAGCTGCTGCAGAAATAAAGTTCTTTACCTGGTTTTTATGTTTGGCAATGGTTTTAAATAATAGACCGGCAGATAGGACCCTGCTGTCTATGATTTCCTTTTTTCGCTGTTCGGACCATTTTCCTTTGGATATATTTTCTCCGGCAAGATGAATAATGGTGTCTACACCGTTAAGGCAGGCTGAATCAATTTGCTGCTGATATATATCCCATAAAAAAACATTTACCTGATTAATATGCCGAGCTTCCCTGGAAAGAACAGATACCTGATCTCCCTGCTTTAAAAGCATTTCGATCAGATCTTTGCCAAGCATGCCTGTTGCCCCTGTAATTAAAATATGCTGATTCATCTAATTATAAACCTTAAAGTTCCTATTTTAGTTTTAATAGTTCATTTTTCGATAAACTTTTGTTTCGGTTATGTAAATATTACTTTGTTCATTAGATGTTAGGAAAAAAATGCTATATTTTTGTTGTTTACCTGAGAAATTTAGTTTTAATTGAATGAAATCTAAGAAAATACTCGTTTGGTTCAGAAATGATCTTCGGTTACACGACAATGAAATGTTAGTCGAAGCGATCGCTAAGTCAGACAGTATATTACCTGTTTATTTTTTCGATCCCAGTCATTTTGAGTATACAGCGGATGGCAAAATAAATACAAGCAATAGCAGAATTCAGTTTTTAATGCAGAGTGTTGCTAATCTGCGGGAATCACTTCAGCGTATTGGGGGAAATCTTTTAATCATTAATGGCAGTCCTGAAGACCGGATGCCTGCCCTGGTAGAACAATATGAAATCACTGAAGTTTATCATCACAGAGAGGTTGCAACAGCAGAGACAACAGTTTCTTCTAATGTTGAGGATTTATTATGGAAATTAAGGATCAATTTAAAGCATTTTATAGGACATACGCTTTACAATAAAGAGGATCTGCCTTTTCCAATTAAAGATATTCCTGATATTTTTGCCCAGTTTAAAAAGAAAACGGAAAGAGACGCCATAGTGAAAGCTTGTTTTTTATCCCCTGATACGATCAACCTGGTCGCTGCCGAAGATTGGGGCGAACTGCCTGAGTACTCTTCTTCTGCTTCAATAGAACCTCTTGGAGGGGAAGATGAAGGCATCAAACATTTAAATGGATTATTTGAAGAAGGTGCAGAAATCTACGCTAAAAATAACAGTCGGGCAGCTAATGCAGATAAACATGCTTTTTCTTCAAAACTGTCGCCCTGGCTGGCTTTAGGCTGTTTGTCTCCCAGGAAAGTATATTGGGCAGTAAAGAATGCGGAACGAAAATTTGGTGTTCATACTAACTTTAATCATCTGATTCTTGGTTTATTATGGCGTGATTATTTTAGGTTCATGTTTAAAAAACACCATGTGAATTTTTTTACTGATGTAGCAAGTGATGTCCAGCATACACTGAGTCCTGAAGAGTATGAAAATCAATTGCAGCTGTGGAAGGACGGAAATACCGGGCATCGCTTAATTGATCAGTATATGGGCGAACTGAACCGGTCGGGTTTCATTTCTCATGCTTCACGCTTGCTTGTTGCTACTTTTCTAATCCATGTATTGAAACTAAACTGGATTGATGGCGCCATTTATTTTGAACAAAAATTAATTGATTATTCTCCGGCAAGTAATTTAGGGAATTGGGCTAATGTAGCTATTGGTGGTAAAGATCCGCGGTTTAAAAATGCATTCGACCTGGACAAACATATTAAAATGCTGGATCCCGAGGTTCATGTTGCTTCCTGATCAGGTAATTTAGACTGTTGTAGATTCTTTTTACATTATTCAACAGAAAAGAATTTAAGAACAATTTTGTTTAATATCTGTTGTCTTTTCAATGTGAAAAAATTTTCAATTAGTGACATCGAAAATCTAATAGGTATTAAGGCACACACTATTAGAGCGTGGGAGGCAAGGTACAATCTGGTACCTCCAAAAAGAACGCCAACTAATATCAGGTTTTACGATGAAGGTGATCTGAAACTTCTGTTAAACATTGTAACTCTGAATGAAAAAGGTTATAAGATTAGCAGGATAGCAAAGATGAGCAATAAACAAATTGCGGATCTGGTGACTCAATTTCAGGCCGACTGGAATAATGATACCATACAGGTTCTTCATCTTTCTGATGCAACGCTTAAATATGACGAAATTGCCTTTTCTGAAGTCCTTTCCGGCTGTATCAAGGAAATGGGGCTGATTAAAACAATGGATCTGGTTCTTTTCCCATTTATGAAGAAAACAGGTATGTTATGGCAAACCGGCGCTATTGATCCTTCTCATGAACATTTTGCTTCAAATTTAATCAGGGACAGACTTATTGTTGAAATCGATAAGGCAGTAAAGCCTGTAAAGGAGAATCCAAAAAGATTTTTATTATTTCTTCCTGAGGCAGAGATGCACGAAACAGGCCTTCTTTTTGCCCGTTATTTGCTGAAGAAATGTGGAATGGACACACTTTATCTGGGGCAGGAAATACCCTATGCTGATGTAAAAAAAGTAATAGTGTCTTATAAACCTGACTATGTATTTATCGTATTAACTTCTTTAAATCTGGGAAGGGATGTCAACAAAATAATCGGTAAAGTGATGGAGCATTTAGACGTTCCACTGCTTGTTGCCGGTAGTTTAATTTCGGAATTCGATATACTTGTTCATGATCAGCTAACGCCGCTTAAGAACGTTTGTGATATCGTTGATTTTCTTGAAGAATTATAGCTGTTTTTAAAGGTAAAATCCTAATTTTGCCATACTTATATCAATTCTTAAATAATGGATAATTTATCTTATCTCAACGGCGCAAATGCCGAATACATCGATTCTATATATCAAACTTATAAACAAGATCCTAATGCAGTTGAATTTGGCTGGCAGAAGTTTTTTGAGGGCTTTGATTTTGGAAGAGGAGCGGAAGCTGGCGCAGTCAGCGAAGTGACCCCGGAACAATTTTTAAAAGAAGTAAATGTCTTAAACCTGATTAATGGGTACCGCCAGCGTGGGCATCTTTTTACCCATACCAATCCTGTAAGGGAAAGACGCCACCATTTGCCTACCCTGGATATTGAGAATTTTGGACTGAGCGCAGCTGATCTTGATACTGTTTTTAATTCCTCTGTAGAACTTGGAATTGGTGCAGCTAAACTAAGCGATATTGTCGCCTTTTTACAAAAAACTTATTGCAGGTCTATTGGAGCAGAATATAAATTTGTTCGTACTCCTGAAGTTTTAAGCTGGATTGAAAATAAAATGGAGAGTGTACAGAACACCCCAAATTTTTCAATCGATGAAAAAAGAAGAATTCTTAAAAAGTTAAATGAGGCAGTAAGCTTCGAGAATTTTTTAGGCACCAAATTTCTTGGGCAAAAAAGATTTTCACTGGAAGGTGCGGAAGCCTTAATTCCAGCTCTTGATTCAGTGATCGAGAAAGGATCTCTAATGGGTATTGAAGAGTTTGTGATCGGTATGGCACACAGGGGGCGTTTAAACGTTCTGGCTAATATCATGCAAAAGACCTATAAAGATATTTTTGCCGAATTTGAGGGTAAAGGTTATAGTGCGGAGTCGCCTTTTGGTGGTGATGTGAAATATCATTTGGGGTATTCTACAGACGTAACGACCAATGAAGGGAAAAGCGTTCACTTAAGCCTTTGTCCTAATCCATCTCACCTGGAAACCGTAAATGGTGTCGTGGAAGGAATGACACGTTCTAAAATTGATTTTAAATACGGAGGTGACGATTCTCGTATTGCACCTATTCTTATCCATGGTGATGCCTCTGTTGCTGGCCAGGGTATTGTATACGAAGTAATTCAAATGGCTGGTCTGGATGGTTACAAAACCGGGGGTACTATACATTTGGTGATCAATAATCAGATTGGCTTTACTACAAATTATAAAGATGGACGTACCAGTACTTATTGTACTGATATCGCTAAGGTAACTCTTTCTCCAGTGTTCCATGTGAATGGTGATGATGTAGAAGCGTTGGTTTATGCCATTAACCTGGCTATGGAATACCGACAGAAATACAAAAATGATGTATTCATTGATATCCTTTGTTACCGCAGGTTTGGACACAACGAGGCAGATGAACCTAAGTTTACTCAGCCTTTATTGTATAAGATCATTGAGCAGCACGATAATCCAAGAGACATCTATATTAAACAATTGATTGGAGAAGGTAAACTTGAAGCCAGTCTGGCAAAAGAGATGGAAGCTGAATTCCGTGGAATTTTACAGGAAAGACTAAATGAGGCGAAAGAATTAACTTCTACTTATAAAGCGGTGAAATTTGCGGGTGCATGGTCTGATATGCGGATTGCCAGTGCGGAAGATTTTGTTGTTTCGCCTGATACTTCTGTTAAAAAGACTACTTTACTTGAAATCGCAAAACGGATTAGTACGTTGCCGGCAGATAAGAAATTTTTCAAGAAAATTGAGAAACTATTCTCTGAACGGAATAAAATGGCCACTTCTACCCATATTTTTGACTGGGCAATGGGTGAGCAGCTGGCTTATGCTACACTGCTTACTGAGGGTAAAAGAGTCCGTTTAAGTGGTCAGGATGTGGAGCGTGGTACTTTCTCTCACCGTCATGCTGTATTAACACTGGAAGATTCTGAAGAGGAATACATCCCATTAGCTAATCTTTCAGATCAACAGGCACCTTTTGATATTTATAATTCACACTTATCTGAGTATGGTGTTTTAGGTTTTGAATATGGTTATGCCATGGCCAACCCAAATGCATTAACTATTTGGGAAGCACAGTTTGGGGATTTCTTTAATGGAGCACAGATTGTTGTTGACCAGTATATTGCAAGTGCAGAAACTAAATGGCAGCGCGAAAATGGGTTAGTGATGTTGTTGCCTCACGGTTATGAAGGGCAGGGACCAGAACACTCATCTGCAAGGATTGAGCGTTTTATGGAATTGTGTGCAGATTATAACATGCAGGTAACCAATTGTACTACTCCAGCTAACTTCTTCCATGCTATTCGCCGTCAGTTTAAACGTGATTTCAGAAAGCCATTGATTGTGTTTACGCCTAAAAGTCTATTACGTCATCCAATGTGTGTTTCACCACTGGAAGATTTTACTGACGGGAAGTTCAAAGAAGTAATCGATGATGTAAATGTGAAAGCAAATGAAGTGAACAGGGTATTGTTCTGCAGTGGCAAGATCTATTACGAGTTGCTGGAAAAACAACAGAGAGAGCAAATTAAAAATGTAGCTATTGTGCGCGTAGAGCAGTTATATCCTACACCTCTTGCACAGATGGAAACAGTTTATAAAGGTTATAAAAAGGCTAAAGAAGCTATCTGGGTTCAGGAAGAGCCAGAAAATATGGGTGCATGGCCGTACTTGCTGCGTAAAACAAGGAAAACTGCATTTGCTGATATAGAAGTTATTTCAAGAAAAGAGAGCAGCAGCACTGCCTCTGGGTTTGCTAAACAGCATGCTGATCAGCAGGCTTATATTTTAGCTAAAGCTTTTGAAACTCCTGTTACAGAAGCAGATCAGAAAATAGCTAAAAAATCAGTGAATAAAGTATATAACGTAGATTAGAAAATATAATACATCAATTATGAGTCTAGAAATAAAAGTTCCACCAGTAGGAGAGTCAATTACCGAAGTTGTTTTATCCCAATGGATAAAACATGATGGTGATACAGTGGAAATGGATGAAGTAATAGCGGAACTGGAATCAGATAAAGCAACTTTTGAGTTAACTGCTGAAAAAGCAGGGACTTTAAAAACTATAGCCAACGAAGGTGATACTTTGGCTATTGGAGCGGTAGTTTGTAGTATTGAAGATGGTGGTGCCGCTGCTCCTAAAGCAGCAGTATCTCCGGTTGGCGAAAAGCCAGCTATTGCAGCAGATAAACAAGCTGCCCCGGTAGCTGAAAAATCTGGTGACAGTTATGCAACAGGTACACCTTCACCGGCTGCAGGTAAAATCTTAGCAGAAAAAGGTGTTGACGCAGGTTCTGTTAAAGGTTCTGGTGTTGATGGAAGAATTACTAAAGAGGACGCACTAAAAGCGGAGAAACCAGCCGCTGCTGTTCCTGCTCCGGCGGCAAAACCAGTTACAGTAGCTCCAGTTGCAGGATCAAGAAATGAGCGCAGAGAGAAAATGTCTCCATTGCGTAAGACTGTTGCGAAACGTTTAGTCGCAGTGAAAAATGAAACAGCAATGTTAACTACGTTTAACGAGGTTAATATGAAGCCGATCATGGATCTTCGTGGAAAATATAAAGATCAGTTTAAAGAAAAATATGGTGTAGGCTTAGGTTTCATGAGCTTTTTTACCAAAGCTGTTTGTGAGGCGATGAAAGACTTCCCTTCAGTTAATGCACGCATTGATGGTGACGCCCTTATTTTTAACGACTTTGTTGATATTTCTATTGCAGTTTCTGCCCCCAAAGGATTGGTAGTACCAATCATTAGAAATGCAGAAAGTATGACGCTCGCTCAGATTGAAAAATCAGTAATTGAACTGGCTACTAAGGCGCGTGATAGCAAATTAACGATTGAAGAAATGACTGGCGGAACTTTTACGATCACTAATGGTGGTGTATTCGGTTCTATGATGTCAACCCCAATTATTAATGCTCCTCAATCTGCAATTTTAGGTATGCATAATATCATTGAACGTCCTATTGCTGAAAAAGGTGAAGTAGTTGTTCGTCCGATGATGTACCTGGCGCTATCATATGACCACCGTATTATTGATGGCAGGGAGTCTGTAGGATTCTTAGTTAGGGTAAAACAGTTGTTAGAAGATCCTGCACGTTTGCTGCTGGGTATATAACTTCAATATAATTATGAAAGGCCTGCTGTTTAATTTCAGCAGGCTTTTTTGTGACATATATATTAAAGAAAGATTAAAATTGTTAATATTAATTTATTGTTTTAACAACTTTTAACACTTATTCGTATGTTTGTTAGGTGAAAAAACGTTACCTATTATTGCTGTTACTCTTTGCTGGTCAAAAGATTAAAGCACAAGAAAATACAAGTACGCCGGATGGCGATGTGATCATCGGCAAAAGTTTATTCTCTAATGAAGTCAAAAGAAATTTCTCCAGAAAGGGAGATTTCTATGTGCATTGGGGATATAACCATTCCTGGTATGATAAAAGTGATATTCGTTTTCAGGGACCGAATTACGATTTTACGTTAAAAAGTGTAGTTGCACATGATAGGCAATCTCCCCTGGCCTGGAATTACTTAAATCCGGGATTGATCTCTGAACCTCAGTATAATTTGCGTGTAGGCTATTTTATCAAGGATAACTACAGTGTTTCTGTAGGCTGGGACCACATGAAATATGTAGTTGATATCCCTCAAAGTATTGCTACTTATGGAACTATCGGGTCTGAGATTTCTAGTCCGTCTGTTCCTACAGGATCTTTCGCCGGAACTTATGACGGACAAAAGCTTAACTGGAACCGTGATCAACTGAGATATGAGCATACAGATGGGTTTAATTACCTGAATGTGCAAATTGAACGTTATGATGATATTTGGGTAGCACCGTCTCATGAAACTTCGCTAACACTAGAAACCGGTATTGGCGGCGGTCCTATGATTCCAAGAACAGATGCGCATTTGTTTGATCAGGGCCGTAATAACCACTGGAATGTAGCTGGTTTTGGTGTGTCGGCTGAGATGGGATTAAAATTCTATGTCAGTAAACATCTCTATTTTCAAAATACAACAAAGGTTGGTTATGTTGATTTGAAAAATGTACATACTACCGGTAGAGATAAGTTAGATAAAGCAAGTCAGAAGATCAATTTTGTAGAGAACCTGTTTGCTATAGGATACGAATTTAAATAATGTTAGTCACGCTGCTCGATTGCAGTTAAAACAAAAGTCCTGTTAGCTACTAGTTAACAGGATTTTTGTTTTAAGAATAAGATGGATTTACATCCTTGTAATGTTACCAGAGCCTATAATGGTTTTTTTAACAGCTGCATTTCCGCTGTACTGGATGCTTCCGGAACCGCTGATCACCGCTTCAATTTTTTGATCGGCATGGATATAAACGTCAGCAGAGCCACTGATTTGTATAGATGCCTGATTAGTTGAAAAATTCTTGCCTTGGAAGTTTCCAGATCCGCTTAAGGTAAGGTTCGAATCTTTTGTTTTTCCTTTTAAATATACTGTACCTGAGCCGCTGATCACTCCAGTGAATGATCTCACATTGGCAGTTGCTTTAATGCTTCCTGAGCCGCTTAAGGTAGTTACGAGTTCTGATGAGCTATTGATCGTATTTTCTACTTCCATATTTCCGGATCCGCTCATGGTTAACGCGGTAATCCTTCTTGCAGTAATATATGCAGTTACGCTGGCCCATTTATATTTTCTTGACCAGTCGTTCCATTTCGTCTTTGGTCTGATGGTAAGAATACCATTCTCTACTGTCGTGATCAGATCTGCAATTGCAGCAGCATCTCCTTCCAGACGAATGGACTCTTTAGTTCCCATAGTGATCTTTATGTTGAGTGGGCCACCAGCTGCAATTCCTTTAAATTCACCTGACGTTCGATTGTTCTGGAAAGCAGTGTTATTGAATTTGGGAGCGTTTGCACTAACAACAAAACTATATGTTAGTGCAGCAAGGAGCAAGAGTACGTTTAGTTTTTTCATTTCATTAGATCTTTTTAAAAAGACATGAATAATTTAGGATAGTTGCATGAATTTAAAGATTATTCTCCTTGTTTCAATAGAATATAAAAATTAGGATCAGCTTTAAAGGTGGAGTTGCTGATATCTTTCACATTCAGCTCTTTCCATTTAGTTGAAGGGTATATAAATTCAAAAGTTCCTGGTTTGAGTGTCACTTTTAAAGGCATATCAAATCCCTCCATTACATCTGTCCACCTATAGAAAAGTTTTTCGTTGTCTATATGGTAGTTAAAAACAGGTACTTTGATCGTTCTTAAATATTCATCAAATATTTTATTCAATTTTAGTCCGCTTTCTTTAGCAATGTAATTTTCTATTTGTGCAGAGGTAACTGTTTGGTGATAAAATGTTTTATTCAAGCCTCTTAGGATGCTTCTAAATTTTTCATCATTATGAATAAGCTGCCTGATAGTATGGATCATATTGGCACCTTTATAATACATATCGCCAGATCCTTCTTTATTCACCTCATAATGACCGATGATTGGTGTGTCATTTTGTATATTTTTACGGATACCAACTATGTAATCCGTAGATGCTTCTTTACCATATTGAGATTCAAGAAAAAGTGATTCAGAATAATTGGTGAAACTCTCATGGATCCACATATCGGCGATGTCTTTAGCTGTAATGTTGTTCCCAAACCACTCATGGCCACTTTCATGCACCGTGATAAAGTCGAATTTTAGCCCCCACCCGGTTCGGGAAAGATCTCTGCCCAAATAACCCATTTTAAATTGATTTCCATAGGCTACAGCACTTTGGTGTTCCATTCCCAGGTGAGGAGCCTCTACCAGTTTATAACCATCCTGATAAAAAGGATAAGGGCCAAACCAGTGCTCAAAAGATTTTAGCATAGGTTTTACATCGGCATCCCAATGTGGTTTTGCCAAAAGACTATCTTCTTTTAACGACCAGAAGTCTAAAGTAAGATTTCCATTTTCTCCGGGGTAATTATCCGTCCAGTGTGCATAATTTCCAATGTAAAAGGTTACATCATAATTATTGATGGGATTAGCTACGAACCAATTGTATTCTTTATAACCGTTGGGTTGATCTACGGTACTGAGCAAACGGCCATTAGATATTTCTTTTAGTCCTTTTGGTACGCTGATACTAATGAGTATACTATCTACCTCGTCACTCTGGTGGTCTTTATTAGGCCACCATGAGCTGGCACCAAGACCCTGACAGGCTACAGATACCCATGGGTCTCCAGCTTTATCCTTACTAAAAATAAAGCCGCCATCCCATGGTGGTTTAATTGCAACTATTGGATTTCCGGAATAAAATACCTCGAATTTATCTTTAGTCCCTTTTTTTATAAGGTGAGGAAAAGTAACGAACACGGCATTAAATTCTTTTTTATATGGAAGGTTTTGACCATTATATACAATTTTAGAGATTTCAAAATTGCTGAACAGGTCAAACTGAAGTTGAGAGAAACTTTCTGCTGCAGTGAATACAAATTCATTGCTGCCGTTTATGAATTTTTTATCAATATCTATTTTCACCTTAAGATGATAATAATTGATATCATAACAAGTACGCAATGGCGTAAGCTGTCCCCTTAAACTATCAGCTCTGGAAAAATCCTGTTTTTTGTTTAAGAGCTGGGCATTGGTGTGGATGCTGATCGTAAACAGAAGGACAACGCTGAAAAAAAAACTTTTCATTTATTTGTAATTAATGTATTTGAAGCAAATATAAGGTATGAATGCTGGACTGCCGGAGCCATTTTAAAAACAATTTTGTTCAGGATAAAATGATCGTACCTTTATCTCATATTATGGAGAAAGACTCTGATCAGCTTACAAAGTGGCTTTACCTTTTTATAGGGTTTGCCGTATTTCTGAATTTCACCGGACTGTTTGTTCCTGTTATGGGGCCAGACGGTGCTTTGTATGCATCGATAGCCAAGAACATGGCTCAACATCATAATTTTTCTGATTTATTTGTACAGGGGAAAGACTGGCTGGATAAACCTCATTTTCCGTTTTGGATTACTGCTATTTTCTTTAAGATCTTTGGAATCACAGGCTGGTCATATAAACTCCCTGGTATTTTATTTGTCCTGCTTGCAGCTGTCTATACTTATCGGCTGGCAAAAGAATTGTATACGGAGCAAGTTGCTTTATGGGCTGTACTGATGTTGTTAACCGCGCAGCATATCATTATTTGTACCATGGATGTTCGTGCAGAGCCTTTTTTAACCGGGTTAATTATAGCGAGTGTGTATCATTTTTATAGATCGCTTGATAAAAATTGGGTTTTACACTTGTTGATAGCGTGTTTATTCGCTGCCTGTGCAGTAATGACTAAGGGGATATTTGCTCTCATCCCAATAGGAGGAGCGATAGGAGGAGAGCTGCTGATAAAGAAGAATTGGAAAATGGTGTTTAATTTTAGATGGCCGCTGGCAGTGCTCCTGGTCCTGATCTTTACCATTCCGGAGTTATATACTTTATATGTCCAGTTTGATCTTCATCCAGAGAAAATCATTTTTGGTCAACAGCATGTATCTGGAATTAGATTTTTCTTCTGGGACAGTCAGTTTGGACGTTTCTTCAATAATGGGCCAATAAAGAAATCAAATGGCGACCCTACATTTTTTTTACACACAATTTTATGGGCCTATTTGCCATGGAGTCTGCTGCTTTATGCGGCTATTTTCCAATTCTTTCGTCAGAATTTTAAAAAGCCTGCTGCTGCAGAATGGTATTGTATATGCGGATCATTGTTAACGTTTTTAGTTTTCTCGGTTTCTAAATTTCAATTACCTTTTTACATTACTATTGTGTTTCCTTTTTTCTCTATTATTTGTGCTCAGTATGTATGTAATCTTAAACTGGAAACTTCTATAAAGGCAGTTAAAATAGTTCAGCTTATTGTTGGCAGTTTGATGGTTATCATTATCCTGATTCTGAATTATTTTTTCCGTCCCGGAAATATTAACATTTTAACTGGATTGCTACTATTGGCGACAGTTATTTTATTTATAATTGTGACTTATAAGCTCGGTAGCAGATTTAAAATTTTATTTCAGCTCTGTACGGTTGCATTTTTAGTGAACCTGTATTTTAACCTGGCTTATTATCCAAAATTATTAAAATATCAGGCAGACAGTGAGGCTGCTTTCTGGATCAATGATCATAACCCTAAAAATCTTCCTGTTGTACAGACGCGAATTGGTTTTGGTTTTGCGCTCGATTTTTATACGGAGGCACCAATGTATTTTTTAAGAGCCGGAGAAGAGTCACTATTGCCCCCAAAGCCTTATTTGTTGTATGCAAATACTGAATTGATAGATCAGTATGTCAAACAGGGAATATCTTTAAAACGACTTCAAACTTTTGATAGTTTTCGGATCACCAGACTCAATGGGAAATTTTTAAATCATGCTACCCGTAAGGGAACATTATCGACTACAGAAGTGGTATTAATAAATTGACAGAATAAGAATAATCACTTGTGCCGAAGACTTATTTCTTTCGGGGTTTATGCTTAACTTTGCACCACAAAATTTATCATTATGCAATACGACGTCGTTATTATTGGTTCTGGTCCTGGTGGTTATGTAAGCGCAATCAGATGTGCACAATTAGGCTTAAAAACTGCGGTTATAGAAAAATATAAAACTTTTGGCGGTACCTGCTTAAATGTAGGCTGTATACCTTCAAAAGCATTGTTGGATTCCTCGGAACATTTTCATAATGCAGCACATACTTTCACTACACATGGTATTGATTTGAAGGACCTAAAGGTTAATATGCCTCAAATGATTGCACGTAAGGATGATGTAGTTGCTCAAAATACAGCTGGTATCACTTACCTGTTTAAAAAGAATAAAATTGATAGTTTTGAAGGAGTAGGCTCCTTTATAGATAAAAATACCATTAAGATCGTTAAAACTGATGGCACAACAGAGAATATCACGGCAAAAAATGTAGTTATTGCTACAGGATCAAAACCTACTGCTTTACCATTTTTACCAATAGATAAAAAAAGGATCATTACTTCTACAGAGGCTTTGAATATCAAAGAAGTTCCTAAAACGATGATCGTTATTGGTGGTGGTGTAATTGGATTAGAATTGGGTTCAGTTTACGCCCGTTTAGGTACAAAGGTTTCTGTAGTAGAATATCTGCCATCTTTGATCGCTACGATGGATGCAGGCTTGGGTAAAGAGTTACAGCGTGTTTTGAAAAAATCCCTGAACATGGAGTTTTTTATGGGGCATAAAGTTACCGGTGCATCTACAAAAGGTAAAACAGTAACCGTTACTGCACTCAATGCCAAAGGCGAAGAAGTGAAGATGGAAGCAGATTATTGTATCGTTGCTGTTGGTCGTACTGCTTATACTGCTGGATTAGGATTGGAGAATATTGGTATTAAAGCTGAAGAACGCGGTAATAAAATCCCTGTAAATGCACATTTGGAAACATCTGTTCCCGGCGTGTATGCAATAGGAGATGTAATCAGCGGTGTAATGCTTGCGCATAAAGCAGAAGATGAAGGGGTTTATGTTGCAGAAACTATAGCTGGTCAAAAACCACATATTAATTATAATCTGATTCCGGGTGTAGTGTATACATGGCCTGAGGTTGCTTCTGTAGGCGCAACTGAAGAACAACTGAAAGAAAAAGGTGTGAAATATAAAACTGGTTCATTCCCTTTTAAGGCTAGCGGACGCGCTAAAGCAAGTATGGACACTGATGGTTTTGTAAAAGTATTGGCAGACGAAGTTACGGATGAAGTTTTGGGTGTTCATATAATAGGCCCGCGTGCTGCTGATATGATTGCAGAAGCTGTTGTGGCAATGGAATACCGTGCTTCAGCAGAGGATATTGCAAGAATCTGCCATGCACACCCAACTTATACGGAGGCCATAAGAGAAGCGGCTTTGGCTGCTACTGCTAACAGGGCTATTCATATTTAATATTAAAAAGTTCAAAAACCCTGCAGTGATTTATCGCTGCAGGGTTTTTTATTACGCCTCAATGCCATTCGCTGCATTTAATGCTGCGGCAGGAGATGTCCTTGCCAGGGCATACACGATTGCTGTTTTGCCAACATGGATCTCATATTCTTCCTTTTCAAAGGCATTGATTAGGTCTGTAGCTACCTCAACAGGTGAAATGCCATTTTCCTTTCCTCCAATTCCTGCAGAAAATTCTGTATCAACCAATGGAGGCATCAGTTCGAACACCTTTATCTGAGTCTCTTTTAATGCTAAGCGTAAGCTTTCTGTATAAGAATGTACGGCAGCTTTACTGGCACTGTAAGTAGGAATATTGATGTTTGGGGCGATCGCAACTACTGAGCTCACATTGACAATAGCGGCAGTTTCCTGCTTTAATAATTGTGGCAGAAGTTTTTCTGTTAAACGAACCAGCGAAATATAATTGGTATTCATTTCTTCCCCCGCTTTTTCCCATGATTTTTGCGCGCCTGTTAAACTGTAGGAATTGCCAAAGCCAGCATTGTTAATTAGTACATTCAGCCCGGGAAATTCAATGCCTATTTTGTTAACCAGCTGATCAACTTCATGCTCATTGGTTACATCAAATAAGATAGGGGTCACGTTATTTAGTTTTGCCGCTGCTGCATCTAAACGCTGTTGATTACGGCCTGTAATGATAACATGGTTGCCTTTTTCCGTTAATAATTTAGCGATTTCAAATCCAATACCCGCGCTTCCGCCAGATATAAGAATGGTGTTTTTTGTTAAGTTCATTTCAGTTTGAATTTTATATACTATTTGGTATATGGTTTTTTTTAAAAAAACTGATCTAGCTGATCAGGATATTCGTGTCTGTTATTGATAATTCAAATATATATACCATTCGGTATACTTAAAGAATAATTGAATTTAGATGTCTTTAGCCTGACACTATAACAAGATGCAGTTTAGTGCTGTTAAATTAAGAAGGTGCCTTCATTGCAGAAAGCACCTTCTTTATAAATTATTTAATTAATGCTGTTTATCTAAATCGTATTCTTTGACCTCGATATGGTTATAAGGTTCTACCATGAGCTGATCAATGGTAATGCCTTTTTTGTTGAAACCAAAACGGTCTAGCATACCATCAAATATTTGATACATCACCGGAACTACAATCAGCGTAAGAAACAGCGAACTTAATAGTCCTCCAATAATTACCCAGGCCAGTCCATTTTTCCATTCAGCACCTGCACCGGCTGCTAAAGCGATAGGCATCATCCCAATTACCATCGCAATGGTTGTCATTAAAATAGGTCTTAAACGTGCATGGTTTGCCAATATTAATGCCTCATGAGTTGACTTACCTTCGGCTTTCATCTGGTTGGTAAAATCTACAAGTATGATCGCATTTTTTGCAACAAGCCCAATCAGCATGATCAATCCTAAAATAGTAAATATATTTAGTGCATTGTTGGTGAGTGATAATGCCAGCAGTGCCCCGATGACCGATAACGGAATGGAGAACATTACTACTAAAGGATAAACAAAACTGTCATATAGTGCTACCATGATCAGGTAAACTAAAATTATCGAGGCCATCAAAGCAATGCCCAGGGTTCCAAATCCATCCCCCTGGTTTTCGGCATCTCCTCCCCACACATAACTTATACCCACAGGTTTTTTCAATTTGCCTGACTTTTCTAAGTCCAGTAATTTTTGCTGGAACTCTGCTACAATAGTGCCTGTTGGCCTACCTATAGATTGAGCCCTTACAGATACTGACGTGCTTTTATCTCGTCTTTCCAGCTGGCTTGGTCCCGACCCCTCTTTAATATTAGCAAATTGAGAGAGTTTGATGAGCTTGCCTTCACCATTCACAAAGATCAGGTTCTTTACATCATCGATATTCTTACGGTTAAAAGTCTGGTAACGGATGTCAATATCATATTCGTATTCTCCTTTACGGAATTTACCGTCTGTATTGCCACTAAATGCAGTTTGCATGGTTGCACCCACAGTTTGCAAGGTAAGCCCTAGTGAAGCCATTTTATCACGGTCTACCTGAACATTAATCTCAGGACTACCGCCCTCTACCGATAGCTTGATCTCGGCAGACCCTTTGATTTTTGACAATACAGTTTTTGCTGCTTCAGCATATTTCATTGCGCTGTCCAGATCCGATCCCATTACTACTAACTCTATAGGGGCATTCTCTGCAATACCCAAAATACTTATAGGGACGGTTTTTACTTTAGCACCAACCAGGTATTTAGCTAATTCCCGACTAACTTTGGTTGCATATATACTTGAATTATCTGCCCGTTTATCCCTTTCTACCAGTTTTACATTGATCTCCGACTTGTATGCCGTAGCCTGAGTTCCTCCAAAGTCTCCGCTTGACTGTCCCACAGTAGTGATCAGTTCTGTGATTTCTGGTTTTTTAGTTAAGAAGGCTTCTGCTTTTTGGGTGATCAGATTGGTTTGTTCAATAGACGCATCTTTAGGCAATTCAATCTGTACCAGAAATTCTCCCTTATCACTTTTAGGGAAAAATTCGGTTCCTATATATCCTGCCGGTATTAATCCGCAGGAACCAAAGAACATCACCAATACCAATAAAATTGTTTTTCCTTTATTTGCCAAAGACCAGGTTAAAATCCCGGTGATCCATATTGTAAATTGATGTAATTTGCTTTCAAACCACAAGATAAAGCGACCAAATATGTTTTTACCATCTATTTTTTCCAGTTTTCCAAAACGCGAAGATAAGAGTGGTACAATGGTGAAAGAAGAAAATAGGGAAAGTAACGTTGCGATAATTACCACTACACAGAACTGGCGCAGGATATTAGATACTAATCCGGTACTAATAGCGATAGGGAAAAACACTACTACAATTACCAAAGTGATAGAGACTACGGTAAAACCTATTTCACTGGTGGCATCATAGGCTGCTCGAACGCGGTTTTTGCCCATTTCCATATGCCTGTAAATATTCTCCAGTACAACGATTGCATCATCTACCAGAATACCTACCACCAGTGATAATCCGAGTAAGGACATCAGGTTTAAGGTATATCCCAACAGGCTCATCCCTATAAAAGTAGCGATAAGGGAAGCAGGAATAGATACCATCACTATCAGTGCATTTCTTATACTATGCAGGAAGAACAGCATCACAAAGGCGACCAGCACGATAGCAAGGATTAAATCATGAATTACCGCGTCAGCAGATTCAAGAGTGAAAATGGAACTGTCATTGGCAATTATTATTTTCAGGTTATTTGCCTTATAATCGTTCATCAGGGTAGCGATTACCTTGTGTACACCTTTACTTACTTCTACTGCATTCGCATCAGATTGTTTAATGATCTGGATAGCAATTGCTCCTTTACGGTCTATACGTGCTATTTTTTCTACTTCTTTTTGCGTATCTCTTACATCTGCCACATCTCCTAAGCGGATCTGTGCACCATCTTTTCCTGTACTTACTACCAGGTTCCGGAGTTCATCTATATTTTTATATTTACCGGATAAGCGAATTAGAATATCCTGGTTTTGGGTTTTTACACTTCCTGTTGGAAAGTCGAGATTGGAGGTGAGGATAGACTGTTGAACCTGTAAAACCGAGAGACCATAACCTTGTAATTTATCGGCATCCAATGCTACTTCTACCTCGCGTTCCTGACCGCCAACCAGGTTTACCTGGGCCACGCCACTTACTCTTGAAATGATAGGAGCAATGCGCTTATCGATGAGATCATAAAAAGCAGCATCGTCCATTTTTGCTGAGGCTGACATCGTGATCACGGGAAGGTCATCCAAAGAGAACTTATTTAAAGAAGGGGGCTTTACGTCTGTAGGCAGATTGGCCAAAATTGAATTTACCTTTCTTTGTGCTTCGTTCAGCGATAGATCTACATTTGCTTTATCATTTAAAGTGATCGTAACGACGGAAAGGCTTTCATACGAAACCGAGTTCAATTTTTTAATATTCTCCATTGAGGATACAGCATCCTCGATCTTTTTTGTTACTGTATTTTCTACTTCACTTGGTGATGCCCCTGGATAGATAGTAGATATCGAGACTACATTATTGGAAAATTTAGGTAGCAATTCGTAGCTCAAAGAGAAGTAACTCAATAATCCCATCAACGTTAGTACGGTAAATACCACAATAACCAGTGAAGGGCGTTTTATTGATATTTCTGTTAATTTCATTTATATAGATTTATGATATAAATATTACTTGATTGTTGTAACGCTGCTTCCGTCAGACAAATTAATCTGTCCGCTTACAATTACAGTTTCGCCTTCTTTTAACCCTTCAATAATTTCTACCTGGTCATTGATGATCCTGCCTGCAATTACTTTACGAATCTTTGCTGTATTGCCGTCTGCTAATACAAATATCTGATTGCTGCTTACACTACCTACAAATGAACCGCGGGGAACGGTAATCGTTGGGGCCTGTGCCGGGAATTTAAAGATGGCTGTTCCATACATACCTGCTTTTATAGTATTGGCATGGTTGTTATCTACCTCAATTTCTATAGGGAAATTTAAGGTTTCATCTGCCTTAGGGGCGATGAATGTGATTTTACCGGAGAAATTGTTAGCAGGAAAAACGTTAGATTTAATTTGTACATGATTACCAAGCTGTAAATTAGCTACCTGACTTTCATTTACGCTTACCTTCAATTTTAATTTTGATACATCCACCAGTTCAAATAACTGTGTTCCCTGGGCAGTAACAAAAGCGCCAACTTCTATATATCTTTTATTTACAATTCCATTGATTGGAGATTTAATATTGGCATCACTTACTTTACGTGCAGAGCCCTGCAATCTCAGTCTTGCATTTTTTGTGGTCAGTTTTGCCTGGTCCAGCTGCTGCTGGGTAACTCCACCTGTACTAAAAGAACTCACATACCTGGCTTCATCTTTAATAGCATTGTCTAAGGTAGCTTGAGCTGTTTCCCTATCTGTGTTAATAATCTCTGCATCGATACGGGCTAAGATCTGACCTTTTTTTACCTGATCACCTTTGTCTACATAAATATTAGTTACCCGGCCTGCATTTTCTGATAAAAAATTTAGTTCCTGCTTAGGTGCAAAATTACCATTCGCGCTAAAATCTAAATCAACAGGTGCTTTTTTTACTGTCGCTATACGGACACTAATTGCACCGCTACCTTCAGAAACTAATGCAGTTTGTGCGTCATTTTTCTTTTTATTGTTATTTAGTACCCATGCAATACTTCCAATGACCACTATCAGTATAATAACTGTTATGATTCCTCTTTTCATTTTAATAGCGATTTTAAATTTCCTTTAGATTTGATTAATTGGATTTCGGCAATTTTATAATTCAGCAGAGCCTGGTTATAGCTGTTTTGTGCTGATGTAAGTGCATTTTCAGTATCCAGCAGGTCTGTTAAAGCCGCCAGTCCGTTATGATAATTGTTTTGAGTGCTATTGTAGATTTCCTGGGCCAGCTGTACATTTTGATGCTGCGCCTTAATGGTGCTGATATTGTTCTTCAGTTGAATTTTGGAGTTTTCATATGCGAGATTCAGCGAGTTTTTAGTTTGCCTGATATCTTCATCTGCTTTCCTGATATCCACAGTTGCCTGATGAACCCTGGAACGTGTGGCAAAACCATCAAATATGGGAATACTCAATGTGATGCCAATGGCAGATGCATTGTAATAAAAGGCTGATCCATGGTTGTTAAAAAGATCGAAATGATCACTCTGTCCAGTGGTTGATAGGTTGCCGGTAAGAGAAAGTGTAGGATAGTATTCTGCAACATAAGCCTTGCGCTGCAGGTCATATAATTCCTTTTGAATAGTTAATAGCCTAATTTCTGTTCTACCAGCCAGGTTAATGCTATCAGCAAAAAGCGGCAAAGTCTCTACCATGCCTAACTCACTTTCTGGAATAATAATGTTAGTGGTAACAGGCATTCCCATAGAGAATTTTAACTGGTTTTCCAGTTGCTCAACAGCATTTATAATTTGTTCGCGTTGTGTCTGAAGGTTAGTTAGATTTACCTTTATCCTATCTACATCGATCTTTTTGGCCAATCCGTTTTGATATTGATTGGAAATGATTTTTTCTACAATATTGACGTTTTTTATGTTGGTGTCAATTACAGTGAGCTGCTGTCTGCTTACGAGTACCTGATAGTAGTTATTGGCTACCTCTTCAATTACCTGTTCTTCTGTTAAATTTGCATTCAAATTGTAATAGGTCTCACTCGTTTTTGCAGCCTTGAGTCCGGTGAAAACTTTTTGATTGAGTAATTGCTGACTTACCTGAACACCGGCATTAGAATTCCATTTTCTACCCAGCTGAAATGCCTGATCACCAAATACCAGCTGTCCTATAATTGCATTATAGGTGAGCGATGCATTACCGGTGATTTGCGGAAGTGCTTGTGCTCTTACTTCCTGAGTTTTGAATTTACCGCCATCAATCTCTAGCCTTGATTTTCTTGCATTGGCATTATTTTCAATCGCAAAATTAAGCGCATCTTTGAGTGTGAGCGGTTGTTGTGCATTTATCCTGCCTGTAAGGAAAAGGCATAACAATAACAAGGGAATTGATTTTACAGGTATTATCATATTTGGTTTTTTCTTGGTAATAGAGAAGGTCTAGATCTTTAGCCCTTTTATAAATATTTTCGACAAATTAATTTGTTTTTCTTTCATTAGTTTGAGCTCTTTTTTACCAGGGAACAGCTCCTTATTTCCATGCATAATGCATAATGAAGTAAGACCGGACTGGGAAGAAAGGTATAATTCTGCAATCTTCGATATATTGTCCTGCGGAGCTATCTCCTTATTGAGGATGGCTTGTTCAAAAAGACGCTGGTGAAACTTACGATTTTTTTCAACAGTTTTTTCCAGGTAAGATTTAAGTTCTGCAGAACTCAATGAAGAGTCTGGATTACCGTAAGATAAGTGGAGCATGTAATACCGGAGAAAAAAGCGGTGTTTGATCTCAATAATATTCAGGAGCATACTTTGAAGATCTGATCCTGATTTATGGTCTTTATTCAATAGATCGTAATAATCATTAAATACTTTTTCAACTACACCAAGGATCAGGCTTGTTTTATCCGGAAAGTAATAATATAAGGATGGCTTAGATACAGAGAGATCTTCTGCAATTTCATTCATCGTGGTCTTATTGATCCCATAATGTATAAAACGCTTGATCGCACCTTCAATGATCAACTCTCTCTTCTTATCCGTTTCTGTCATTTTACCTTTTTACCTTCTGACTTTATCTATTTGATAGTCAAAAATAGATTATGAATTTTTAATAAAGAAGCCGAGAAGCTGATTGTATAATGTATTATATATTTATGACAATTTAATGACTTAACTAAAAGGCTTTAGTCCAGCGAGAAAGATTTCCGCAAATCGCTTTTCTTTTAAAAATATGAGTTTAAATTCTTCTTTATCAGGGAAAATATTTTTAGCTCTTGTAAGGATATTGAAATGAATACCTGAAACTGCTTCAACAAATATTTCAGTTGTAAAGGAAACATCTTCGATAAAAAACTCCCCGCTCTTATTGCCTTTGGTTAAAAGCTCAGTGATAATCTTTAATTCAAATGCCCTGGCGCGGGTAAATTTTTCAAACAGTGCCTCTGGTAATTCTGGCCCTATCATTTGAGTATATTCTATGAGTTTGTAATACTTCTGAATAAAGGCTTGCCTTTTTTGCAGTAATATTAAAATTCCTTCTGCCGCCGTTGATGTTTTTTCAACTGATTTGATTAGATCTCTGCTTAACGTATGCATCATATGTTCTATAACACTTACATATAAACTTAATTTATCTGGAAAGTAGTAATAGAGCAATGCTTTAGAAAAAGAAATATCCTTTGCAATTTCCGTCATAGTGGTTTTTGCCAGGCCATAGTGTGCAAATCTTTTTAAGGCAGCATCTATGATTAATAATCTTTTTTTATCTTGATTTTCCATTTTAATGAGCAGTGCTTTTTTTCTATTTCGGTATCGGCTTATAGGTGGATATAACCGAACGTAAAATATGCAAAATTATTAAATAATGCATTCACATAATGATTAAGCAAGTTAGAATTATGGAATCTCTGTCAAGTAAATCACAAATTTTAAATATTAATAAGGTTAAGATCAGGTATTACTTTACATATATATATAAATGACATAACATATGTCCGGTCATTCTTTACCTTTGGTTCAAATCATCTTTGTTTCCCAATATGTATCTACTACAAGAAAATATATCCCTTAAACCTTATAACACTTTCGGTATTGATGTAAAAACACGTTTTTTTGCTGAAATCTTTGAAGAAGCCGATTTGAAAAAAATAAGCAAACTTCCTGTTTTCATCGAAAATAAATTACTGGTGCTTGGCGGGGGAAGCAATTTACTTTTTACTGAAAACTATAATGGTCTTGTTTTAAAGATTAGTATTCCACAGATCACTGCTGTTGCAAATAATGATAATGTTAACGTTACTGCAGGTGCGGGGGTAGTATGGAATGACCTTGTTAATTACTGTGTGGATCAGGGATACGCAGGAATGGAAAACCTAACGTTGATTCCCGGGACTGTAGGTGCCTCTCCTGTACAAAATATAGGTGCCTATGGAGTAGAATTAAAAGATATTTTTGATTACTGTGAGGCATTTGAGATCGGAACAGGGGAGATTAAAAGGTTTAATTTCTCAGATTGTCATTTCGCATACAGAGACAGTATTTTTAAAAATGAGCTTAAAGGAAAATATATTATTACCTCTGTTAGCTTTATTCTAAAAAATACCCGTGTAAAAATCAATTCACAATATGGTGCAATACAGGCACTACTTGCTGACAGAAGAATTACACGTCCTACTATCGGGGACATTTCTAAAATTGTTGCGGAGATTAGGGTAAGCAAACTTCCAGATCCTTCTACTATAGGTAATGCAGGTAGTTTCTTTAAAAATCCGATCGTTGAACATTCAGATTATATGAGAATTAAAAAATCTTTTCCTGAACTGATCAGTTATCCTGCTGGTGAAGGAAAGATGAAGTTAGCTGCAGGATGGCTAATTGAACAATGTGGTTTTAAAGGAATAGTTGATGGGCATACCGGTACCTGGAAAAACCAGGCATTGGTATTAGTGAACCACGGTGGAGCAACAGGGAAGGAAGTGTATAGTTTTTCAGAAAAAATTATAGACACTGTACAGGCTAAATTTGATGTTATTTTGGAGAGGGAAGTAAACATATTGTAAAAAACAATCATTTTATACATGTTTAACCGATAAATATTCCGATTGGCATATGATCTTGTTTTTTGGTACATATGTTGTATAAGTGTTAATGTGCATGATTAAACAAGCTTTACAGCGCCACTCTATAAAACACTGTTTGTTTGGTCTTTAACCTTAAAACTTAAAACATTATGACAAAAAATGAATTTAACCTCCAGCTACATAATCATTCAGTTTCTTTGCAGTCATTCGCTTTAAATTTTACTAAAGATATTGAAGATGCAAACGATCTTGTTCAGGATACTATGCTAAAGGCTGTAACTTATTACAGCAAATTTAAAGAAGGAACAAATTTAAAAGGATGGTTGTTTACCATCATGAAAAATACTTTTATTAACAATTACAGACGATTAGTTAAAACTAACGCTTTAATTACGAAGTCTGAAGATATATCGTCTGCTAACCTTCATTATAGTGCGACTAAAAATACAATTGATAGCAAGTTTGTTATAGGGGATATTAATAAAGCATTAGCTACCCTGCAGCCAGAATATTATGTGCCTTTTATTAAATACTTTGAGGGATATAAATATCACGAAATTGCAGATATGCTCGAGATTCCAATTGGAACAGTCAAAACAAGGATTCATGTAGCCCGTCAGATATTGAAGAAATATCTAAAGACTTATTCTAAAGAAATATTAGGAACAGAGATCGCTTAATCAGCATCGTCTTTTCTTTACCAAAGCGCTTAACCTTCAAAGTTAAGCGCTTTTTGTTTTATATTTGAGGTTCAGCTTTAGCTTATAGATGAATTATACTTATTTATTAATCAATCTTGGACTCTTATTGATTCCAGTTTTATTGTTCTCCGTTAAGGAATTGAAGTTTACAGACCTGGCTAAATTTATCATCCTGGCTGTTTTAATTAGTGTTTTTACTTTTTCGGTACCAACAGAATTCCTTACACAGTTTAAGGTGATTGTTTTTAATCCTCCTTATTTAACAGGAATGACACTATGGGAATTACCTGTGGAAGAACTATTGCTCTTGTTAATTTTACCACTAACAGGACTCGCCATTTACCTTTTTTTAAATCTGCGTTTTCCAGATAACCAGTTAGAAAAATATAGTCTTGCTGTTAGCCATATCATGATGGGCATCTGTATAGCCATGTTATTTTTTGGACATAAGAAGTACTATCCGCTATTTACCTTTTCTATATTACTGGTTTTTATTGGATATATTGAGTATATCAGCAAGATCAGGTTTATGTACAAGTTTTACCGGGCCTATTTAGTTTCGTTAATACCTTTTTATGGGGTATATGGTATTTTAACATCGATTCCTGTAGTTCAATATAATCATTTGGAAACACTTAATTTTAACTTTGGAAATATCCCTTTCGAAAATCATTTTTACTTTATGGCCATGTTGCTGCTCAATGTTTATCTTTTTGAGCTGTTTAAAAGTAGCGCGCGCAATTGATGGAACTTCCAGAATATACGAAGCAGCAGTTGGCTTTGCGAAATGGTCAGGATAAGCCCCAGATATGGGTTGCTTATCTGGGTTTAATTTATGATGTGGGAGAAAGCAGGTTATGGAAAAATGGGAAACACTATGAGCATTGGGCTGGTCAGGATCTAACTGAAGAACTTTCTGATGCACCTCATACGCATACTGTCTTTGAAAAGTTTACTGCGGTTGGTAAACTAAAAACTTAAAAATAACGCCAGCCATTGAGACTGGCGTTTTATTCTTTTTATGCTTGAATAGTGAATGCACTGAGGTTAACGAACTCTTGTATACGTCCTGCAACATCCTGTTCAGTCAAATTAACGATCTTTTCTGTACCAAATTTCTCTACACAGAAAGATGCCAGGGCTGAACCATAGATAATTGCACTTTTCATGTTTTCAAAATTTACGGTACCTGCTTTGGCCAGGTAACCAATAAATCCACCGGCAAAGGTATCTCCGGCTCCTGTTGGATCAAAAACTTCTGCTAATGGCAAAGCAGGGGCGGAGAATATTTTGTCTTCATGGAAAAGTAAAGCCCCGTGCTCACCTTTTTTAATGATCAGGTATTGAGGGCCCATTGCAAGGATCTTTTTTGATGCTTTAACGAGGGAATATTCTCCTGAAAGCTGTCTGGCTTCTTCATCATTAATAGTTAATACGTCAACTAATTTAACTGTTTCTAATAAATCTTCCAGTGCAATGTCCATCCAGAAGTTCATGGTGTCTAAAATGATCAGTTTAGGTCGGTTTTTAAGGCGTTTAATGACTGTTTGCTGCACTTGGGGGGAAAGATTGCCCAACATCAGAAATTCGCAATCCTGGTAGCTTTCAGGAATGATCGGGTCGAAGTCTCCCAGAACATTAAGTTCTGTAATTAATGTATCCCTGCTATTCATGTCATTGTGGTACTTGCCCGACCAGAAAAATGATTTTTCACCTGCTTTGATCTGCAGACCTTCTGTATCGATACCATGCTTGGTAAAGGTATCAATGTCTTCCTGATGAAAGTCATCTCCTACAACACCAACTATTTTCACTTTGTTATAGAAGTAAGAAGCGGCCAGACTTGCGTAGGTAGCGGCACCACCAACGATTTTATCAGTCTTGCCGAAGGGAGTTTCAATAGCATCGAAAGCTACAGACCCTATGATTATCAGGCTCATATATTTTATTTTAAATTATTTCAATTATTTTGTCTGCAAATATTGCATAAATAATTTAAAAGCCCTAATATTGCATTCCCAAATCGAACAACTCATTATGTTCTTAATTGAATCTAAAGGGCGTTTTAGGAAATAGCCAGCACTCCTTCTTAGCTCAGCTGGTTAGAGCATCTGACTGTTAATCAGAGGGTCGCTGGTTCGAGCCCAGCAGAGGGAGCTTTTCAAAACGTCTTTTTTCTATGAAAAAAGGCGTTTTTTTGTTTCTATGCGAATTTTCCCGACTCCTCTTCTATAGTTTCTCAACCATACCTGTATCAAGTTCAGCAGGGAAAGATGTTGAATTTCCCGAGAACTCGTCACAAATACGTCACAGATTTTCCACAAGAAAAAAAGTGCCATGACAACAACTCGTCACAAATACGTCACAGGTTTTACATCTAAAAACAAGTAGTATGAGTTCAGTAACTAAAGTTGAGGCCCTGGTTTACAAACATCAGATGAACAACAAGAAGGCCATTAATGTTAAGATCAAACTTTATCACAAAAGCGTACCAAAGTACATTGCAACTGAGCATTGGGTTGTAGCCAGTCAGTATGATAGAGAAACAGCACGGGTGACAGACCCATTTATTAAACTCTTACTGGATGATATTCTGCTGCAATACCGCAAAAGAATGTCTGCTAAAGGGAAGGAACTACAGGATTTTACTCCAGAGCGCTTGAAGCTATGGCTAATGGACGTAAAAGAGGATATTGACTTCTTACAATTTTGTTGGTCATATATTGATGAGCTAAGCAATAATGGCCAGGACAAACATTCTGCGGGCTTAAAGACTGTCACCAATCATGTAGCAGATTATTTTCAAGGTAGCAGAGTTTCATCAAATGATATTACTACTGAATTTCTCGAATCTTTTAAAGTTCATCTGCGAACACCACGTACATTACTGCGTTTAAATCAGCTCGGGGTCTTGAAGTCAACTAAAACCAAAGGTTGCGGTGATGCCGGAGTTCATGATTATCTAAGGGATTTACAGATTTTATTTAAAGAGGCTTGTAAAAAGCATAATAGCCCCCGACTAAAAATAATCAAAATTGCCCATGACCCATTTAAAAAATTAGAAGTTGTGCCAGCTCCAGTTACTGCAAAGCGCAATGTAGATGCAGCGATGTTTATTGCCATTAGAGATTCCGAACCTCTCAAGGACAGTCGTGCAGAGTTAGCTCGTGATATTTTTCTTATTAGTTTTTATTTGTGTGGTATCAACTCCATTGATATCCTCAAATTACGGGAAGGAAATATTTCTAAAGGAAGACTTAATTATAATAGATCAAAAACTGAAGATAGGAGAGAAGATGATGCGTTTATCAGCGTGAAAATTCCATATCAGGTTTATCCGCTACTTATCAAATATATTCCGGTTCTGTGTTTGCGCTATGGGACGACAGGTACTTTTAATGCTGCTCTTTCGAAGGATTGGAAAGTTTTGAGTAAAATGTTAAATATTGAAATAACCCCAGCTTTTGCGAGAGGTGGCTTTGCAACTATTGCAAGGAATAAATGCAAAATGCCCAAGGAGGATATTTCTGAAGCTTTAAACCATCTAGTCAAAGCACATAAGACCATTGACATATATTTGGAAAAAGATTGGAGTATGGTTGATGATGTGCAAAGGGCTGTAATTGATTATATAGACAGTTGTGATCATCGTAATAGGGGCTTAGAATTATTGCCTAAAGCTATAAGTACCCCGTTTTTTCAATCAATTGTCTGTAATAGCTTAACGATATAGACAATTGATTCATCTATTAATTTGATATAGAAGCATTAACGACTTAAGGGATGGCGAACTCTGTGTTTTTTTTATTCATCCTTCCTATGTAATTATTTTGATACAATGATATTTGATTTTATATCTGAATGATATCAGTATATAAAAATTCAGCTCTGAAGAATGTGTAAACATTACCTTCAGAGCCTGAAGGAGTGCGGTTTTGATCAAGAGAAATGTGTAGGGTATCTTAAAAATTATTTATCAATATTAAGTGTGTGGGCTGTGAAGGCTAAACCTTTTATTCTTTTCCGATTTAAATTGATACTTTGTAATATATATGATATTACATCATATTAATGAAGGAGATCTTGTGACCCACCATTTTAACCAAATAGCTACTTTTATTAATAATGTCATTTTTCTCCAAAATCCGATTGTTGTGAACGGAGAAACCGAGAATCATCAGATAAGCGTTAAGGTGATTTTTGATAGCCTGAAGGATACTTTGGAACAAAAAATTTTTGAACAAGAGAATTCGGAAAGCCTCACCTTACTAATCCAATATATCCAGCTTCGACTTACTAATCTAGCTGACTCTCTGCCAGCTAATGTTTTAGAGGTTAGCGAAGCGGTGGATGAAATATATGTCAACATCTTGCTGGTAGTCCGTGAAATACACGCAAGAATTCTTGAATTACTGCATTACTTGCACTTTTCCTTTGGCTCATATTTTAATCTAAAATTTAATCTGCCAATTTGTTTTTACAGTTCAACAGTGCAGTTGATAAGTGGACAGGATAAAATAATAAATAATTTACTAGCTAGAGGTGTCGATTCTCAATTAGTTGCAATCATAGGCGATTTCATTAACAGCTTAGCTCAGCCTAACAATTTTTTTATAAAGACCTGGGAGCAGTTTGATTATCTTAATGAATTTGTCTTCCAACTCAAGCAATTCTGTAAAGTTGATTTTTTTGAAAACTGCACTGTGCGACTTCTTTTGCTTTTAATCGGTCAAAACTTTAATTGTATATATTTTTACAACTTTTTGCTGGATTTTATTGACAAAACAATTTTAGGTGACAATATTTACCAAGAGCAGGAGATCGGTTTGATCGAAATGCTAAGAATTATTGCAAATGTCCGGCAGGAAGTAAAAACAGGATATAATCCAGACATCCCGTTTATTGGGGAATCGGTTGTAGCCTCTATCAAGCGCGATCTGGAGAGAATTGACAGTCTAAAAAGGATTTATAATCAAGACACAGGGAATACTGGAGAAGGAGGAAAAGACTTCTATTTTAAACTTGCTGGAACTGTAGAAGAATTGATGTTTATAATAAAAATTCTAATGGATTTGAAGATCTTGAAAACCAAATTTAAATCTATCATATATACTTTCATAGAAAAACATATCAAGACAGAGCGTACAAAAACCCCCTCTACTCAGTATATGCGCAATATTCTTAGTCCTAACCGGGAAGTGCCGACTAGAATTGTTAAAAGGATAAGAAGTACTTTAATGTCAATTGTGCATTATATTGATATTAATTATAAGGATCACCTGAAATTCTGTATTATGGTAGCTCTAACTTTTCCTACTGATGTAACGGATCTATTTTTCTAATTTATTTCATCAGGTATTTGAACAATTTTGGATAATAACGCGTTAAAGTTGAAATAAAAAATAAAGCAATTTTTTGATGATTGTTTATAACTGGAAAAGTTTGTAAGTTAGTATGAAAAAAAAACATCATGAAATTAACTTTCTCACTATCAATTATTTGTATCGCTTTTTCTGGCTATTGCCAAGGAACAGGCGCTTTACCAACGGACCCAGCAATTTATGCCAGAATAGGAACGGCCCCGTTGCCAATGGGCGCTGACATCCCCTCAGTTGTTGATCTAAGTCCAGCAATGCCACCTGTGGGTAATCAATATAATCAAAACAGCTGCGTCGCTTGGACAGTTGCATATGCAAATTATAGTTTTTTAAATAAAGCTACCTCGACTTGCAATTATTTAAATCAATCTGGCCTTAATGGTGATTGTACATTTTCGCCGAGCTATATTTATAACCAAATAAATGGAGGACAGAATAACGGAACATCCTTTTATGACGCATTTCGTGTCATGCAGAATCAAGGTGTCGCCCCATTGTCAGCAATGCCATACATCAATAGCGACTTTTTAACACAGCCCAGCGCATCAGCACATTCAATCGCCAATAATTACAAAATAGATACCTATTGGCAGTTGGGTGCTACTGGAACTGGCATTCAAACTGAATCGATAGCTTACCTAAGTAAAGGACTTCCTATCATTGTTTCAGTCAAAGTGGATGACTATTTAAGAAAGCAAACAGATTTTCCTAATCCGTATGTATGGGAATATAGATCGGGTATTACCCACGTTATGAATCATGCAATACTCATAGTTGGTTATGATAATAGTCTAAAACGCTTTAAATTCATTAACTCTTATGGCACAAACTGGGGTAATTCTGGTTATGGATATATATCTTACGATGTGTTCCCACAAGTTGTTAATGAAGCATTTATAATTAAAACAAAAACGACCACCGATGCAATTAATAATCTTTTAGCTAAAGAGTCAAAAGTACTAGATCAAAGAGATAGGAATGTAGGGTTAGACTTTCGACTAGAAGGAGTTGATCATACTTTACACCAGACTATGATAACCTTGTTTCAATATCAGAACGATCTATTAGGATTTAGGGGAAGTTTTTCAATTCCCTCGGGTTTCGGAAGAACTGCACAGATCGCAATTTATTTTTATTACAGAAATCAAGATGGCAGTAAAGGTTCAATGCTAATTTCTCCAGTACCACAATTCAGAACATTGAATGGGCAAACCGTGGTAGGTACGCAACCCTTTTCAATTGTAAATGGACTCAGTAACGCTCAATTCTATGCTCGTCTACCCTATTCTTGTTTAGGTGTGCCAGGTGGGTTTCCCCAAACTATCATAACTACATTATTAACTGCAGAGCCAGTCCTGTTGATTGATGGTTTTCCCGTAAGGTTTGCGCAACGCCATGATTTTTATGTGTCTCGATAAAAACCTTCAATTATAAGGGGACTTTTCATCAAAGTACTTCCGCTATGTGGAGAACTATCATCTCCATATAGCAGAAAATTATAAGTAACCAAAATGTAAATAGAATTGTTTAAACATATGAGAAGCTTAGGTCCTGGTAGATGTCCTGAGACAAATCAACAATGATTAAGCAGCGCAAATACGAGGTCTTTTACCGCACCACTGGAAAGATTTGCAAGAAATTGTACCTGTGCTGTAGTATTAACTTACTTTTAAAGACCGGTTAATTTACTAATTAAGGATGCACAGGTGCCTCCAGCTTATCCCTAGTAGTAACAGATATGTACATAAAGGATCACCAATAGTTTTCATCTAATTTGGAAAGCTAAATTGAAACACTGGTTGATTTGTAAATTAATAGCGAAGAATAGAATTAAATTTTAGCCATGATTAGAAACCATGAGAGAATATCTCCAATATCATTTAAATAGTTTGTGCTACCACATTGTATTGTTTTAAATATCAGTATATTAGGTTTGATATTTAATGATAATATTTTATATCCAAATGGCACAAGGCACTATAATTACAAGGACATACAGTCAATTATTATCATACTGTGAAAAGAACGATGTTCTAAACGCCGAAAAGCAATTTAACATGTTACTGAACAAGGATGCTCCTGCAGTCGAGCGATATTTGGGAGCCAGAAGAATGAATGAGGTCTATATAGGTTTACGCGACTATGATAAGGCTGAATAGACACTGCATGAAATGAAAAAAAATATAGATCTACTCTAGCCTAAAGAAGGGACACTAAATGTTTTTTCAGACAAATACGAGTTCGATATTGAAAAGCAGAAGTTTTATAATGATAGCTACCGGTTGAATTTGCATAAATATCATCAGCGAACTGCTTATGCGATCACTCAGAGAATTATCATTAGTATATATAAGGGTAATCTGGATAATTACAAGGAGGGTATTAACCAATTTGTAGTAATGAAAACAAAAATTGACTTACATGAGTATAACGCGCTTTATTCACGAATTGAAGACGCAAAAATTATGGATCACCTTATCAAAACTTCTTTGTTGATGCCTTTCCTTTCTGATGACGAGATTAGTAGGATGAATTCTGCTCAACCAATAAAAACCATTAACGAGCTTCTTGAGTCTTATTCAACTGCTGTCCCAGCTGAGCTCCAATATGTGCTTGTCGGACAAGAAAGGCTGCTTTTGAATGTACAGAATTTGCTGATTTTGCGGGCAGGAAGTAAGGAGCAAGCTCATGATAAAACTGAAAATGTTTCGGTCGGCAAAAAAGTATGGCGTGCGTTGCGGAATACTTTATTTGACCGTATATGTGATAATAAAAACCTGTCTAGAATGCTTGCTAATGGATCAGTGATTGGGGCAGTGGCACCACTTTTCAAGAAGCCGGAATTACCAATTTGGCCGATATCTCTACCACTGTGATTGCTGTTACTCAATATGGGATTGATTTTCTCTGTAATTTGAAGGATCAAATGATCACCAAATAGCCATAACTCTATGGTTATTTATGCTTCAAAGGGTTAATTTAATAAGCTAACTTCCTGATCGGTATCTTTTCTCAAAGGGAAGATCACCATTCTTTTTGTAGGCTCTTCTTTCATCCTAATTTTCTATATCTATCGCGTACTGTGTTTTAAATTAATCTGCCTTTACTTTAGTGAAAGATACCAGTATCAAAGCAATTATCATGATAATTTTAGAAGATGCCTCTTTGGAAGTGAAATATTTCTGGCACGTTAAGTATCATACTATTTAAAATAGCAATATATTCGTAAACTTGAAATTATTATAAAATGCCGCTCAATGCCAGAATTAAAATGGAAGGAAGCAATTGTTAAGGTTTTTGAAGAGGAGAAAAAAGCTCTTCATTATATTGAAATTGCCGAGATAATAGCTGAAAAAAAATATAGGGTATCACTTGGTGCAACCCCTTCTGATACCGTTAATGCAAATATAACGACAGATATCAATGTTAATAAACATAAGTCTCTTTTTGCTATGGTGGATAAGGGCATATATATATTAAGGAAGTTTCTCAATGATGAAATCCAAGTTATTGATAGTTCTGCTACAGACATTCCTTTAACTGAGAAGCCACTAAATAAAGACAAGTTAAAGATTATCAATGCCTATGGAATCTATTGGAATCGATACAAAGTTTTTTGGAAAACTAATCCTGACCTATTGGGTATTCAGCAGGTAGGGGCTAAAGAAGTCAACTTTAAGGATCAACGTGGAATCTATCTTTTATACGATGGCAGAGAAGTAATTTATGCAGGTCAGGCTATTGAACAGACTCTAGGGGAACGACTAAAGCAGCATTTAACCGATCGACTGAGTGGTAGATGGGATAGATTCTCTTGGTTTGGTTTTTATTAGGTCGATGATAAGGGGCATCTGGATGATAGGAAAAAGTTTTATGATTTGGATATTCAACAAATGGCCAATGTTCTGGAGGCTATTCTCATTGAGAGTTTGGAGCCAAGACAGAACAGAAAACAGGGAAATAATACCTTAGTTGGGATGGAGTTTCTTCAGCGGGAATCTCCAGATATCAAAAAACAACGTAATGCGGAACTCATGAGAGAATTAGCATCCAAATTGGAATAGAGAGCATCAATTTCGATGACTACGTAAATATGGCGTGAAGTAGTGACTACTATTTCCATTGTTTGAATTAGGGGTCATGTACGTATAATCCACCCAATTAATGTTAGCAAAAAATAATCAGCCGGAAAAACCTATCCAGAAATGATGAAAACTTTTAATTATTATTTTAGTACGATACCTATGCGCAAATATTTACTATTACTTCTATTATTCTTTGCAAAAAACCAAACATTCGGTCAAAAAACCGACTACTATTTTTCTGTAGATAAGATTAATCTTGTTGATGGTATAGTAACCTATACTTTAATTGACACTATTACTTCTAATAACGTAAATAAGGTTCATTCAAAAGTTTTAGAGTGGTTGTCAATGAATTTCCGTTCGTCAAAAAGGGTTATAGATCTTGACGACACAAATGAGAATAAGATAGTAGCAAAAGGATTTAGTAACGAGTCGTATCATTATAGACTTATTGCCTCAGATCTAGATTTTAAATATGAGCAGTATTTTACTATGAACTTTTCTTTAAAGGATAATAAATATAGACTAGTAATTTCTGAATTTACTGCAAAAGGCATTGTAAACCCTCTTACATATATGGATAAACAAGATCTACATATTGAGGAGTATTTAAGGTATGTTCCCACAGAATATAATTTCAAGAAACTAACTGGAATGCAGCGCTTGTCACTTTATATATCATAACAAATGCTGGAAAATTCTTATAATTTTTCGGTAATCACCTTTCAGTCCATTAAAGCATTCATGAGAAAGGTTGACGATTTTTGAGGTTTGCTAACTGTGGCTAATGTATATAAGACAAATGATTCGCTTTACAGTGGAATGATAAAGGTTGCTGTCAATTGCATGAAGTTTTCTGTTTTAAAAATCATAGACACGAATTCTTAACTTGGGTTATGGAAACCGATAATGATGAACTGACGCTGTGTTGGAAAAGTGTGAAACTTTAATTTGAAAATGTTGAAATTAAAAACGAATAATTATGGCAAAGATTGATTTCAATCCAACAATACACTCATTAGCAGAATTCACAGAAAAGATTGTTGAATTTGGCAGTCATCCTATTAATAGTGGGCAAAAAATTTGGTATCGTGGTCATTCCTCAAAGGACTTTAAGTTGATACCCACCATCTACCGTGAAGCCCTCGATCTGAGGTACGAAAGGCCAGATCATATCGTACGTCCTAAACAGATTAGGGCAATTGAAAAGGGAATCGACCTGTCATTTGCGAGGCAGGGAATTAGCTTTCTCATCAAAAAAGGTATAGCAAATACAGATATGAACCGGTATTTCCTTAAGCAACACTATAAAGTTAAGACCAGGTTACTTGACTGGACCGAAAGTGCTCTAGTTGCACTATATTTTGCTCTTAGCGAAGAGGCCCAGAAAGACAATGATGCGGTTGTTTACTTGCTCCTGCCATTCAAGCTTAATAACTTTTCTATAGGAACATTAAAAAACGATCTTGAGAGTCGTGCATATTTCATATTCTCTAGTATCGACGAACTGAGTAAAAAAGATAGTCTCTTCAATGAGAAATCTGAGTTGAGAATAAACCAATTAATCAGCAAATACTATCGGTTAGATGTCGATGAAAATGAAAAGCAGTACCCTATTGCAATATACCCGCCCTACCTCGATGAACGGATGGCTGCTCAACAATCGTGCTTCACTCTCTTCGGAAACATCTTCTATGGATTAAGCCCAAATGAACTTAAGGAGGATTTCTTATATTCAATTACGATCCCCGCTGCGAATAAGCTTAAAATGCTCGACGAAATGAGAATTTTAGGTTTTTCTGACTTTTCGATATATCCTGACTTAGATGGATTGGGACATTCAATAAATGCGGAATACAGCCCGATGCTTAATATGGAGATGAATAATGAGAGTCTTGACTTACTCCCCTTTCTCCTAAATGCAAGCCTCTTGCCTGATGACAGCGATGAAGCGTCGCTAGATACTATTACTTAATAAATTAAATATCAAAATGAAACTACGACGCCGATTGGCTGAGTTATTCCTTAATTTTGTGGTAAAGAATTTTAAATGCGCCCGCTTCATATTCTTAACACTCCTGCAGACAGCCGTACTAAACAAGAAATTACAGCCAGACTACAAAAATTCGAACCGAATGATCAGAGAATGGATTATCTCATAAAAGAAATTAGTGGTGGAAATAGCCAGCTAATTGATGAACTACTTGTCAGCGCTGAAGAAATCGTACTCAAGGTCATTCTGACGATGCCGGAGAGCAAGTATTGTATCGATGATCGTCTTTCACATGCCGCTGCAACACTTAAAAAGCTTGTATTAACCAGTGCCAATAATCCATCACGACAGTTATTCGAAAGGTTCTGTGTATTTCATGCCAGACAATCATTGCTTGCTCTGGATTCTGATGAAATTGGACAACAATAAGGGTTTGGCCTAAGTTGGAATGTGTTTGTATATTAATCACTGTATCTCTCTAGTGAGTTCTTCAACCTTTCTTTGATTTCATTCTTCAAATTTTCAGGAGCCAGAACTTCCACATTCTCGCCATATGAAAGTATTTGCATTGTGAGGTCAAAAGTAGGATAGACATTCAGTTTGACGATCAGCTGATCCCCTTCCTGATCATCCATTAATATTTCCTGACTCGCATGAAGCGGAAGAGACTTGACGAATTTTCCCTGGAATGCCGTAAACGAAAGTATAACTGGATCTAAAGGATCTGTATTATCTGGAGCAATGATCCCAAAACAATTGTTAAAATATGATTTAGGAAGTTCTTTAGTCGCATAATTGAATTTCTTTTTGCTGATTTCAATGCTTTTAATTCTATCCAGGGCAAAAGTGCGCAAACTGTCTTTCTCAATATCCAATGCGATCATATACCATCGATTTTTAAATTGTTTGAGGAAATAGGGACGGACTGATCTGGGTTTCGGCAAGTCGTCCCAGTAACTTTGATATGTTATATTTAACTGAAACCTGTTTTTTACAGCATGTAAGATTCCATGTAAATTTTCTGTTCCACTTGCAGAATAATATTCAAATTCCAGATAATCGCTCATACCCATACTGGAATTAAGCGCATTAAAAGTATTAAAGGCTTCTAGCATCCTATTGTTGAGCGCTGAATCATCGTTGTCTGCGATGTAGTAGTTATTTTTAGGTTTGTTGCATTCTATTGAAATATTATATAATGCAAGGATGTCCTGTCTGTCACGCTGGAAGGTGCGATCAGAAACCGTCAGTTTGTATTCCTGCAATTCAGATTCATTCAGCAGATGCTGATTAATTTCTTTTAGAGTTGCAGGACTTCTGCTGAGCTTATTTATAATTGCAGTTTGTCTTGCTGTGATCTCTCTTTTTGACATTGATAAAAATTTATTTACTGTAAAGATGAGAATATACTAAGACAATATATGTCATAGCATATTCTTTATAATGAATTTGTTTTAAAGGGCAGGAGAGTGTTTTCCTTTTTCTTTGGGGTGGCTCATACAGTTATTAGAAGTTAGGCTGGATATCGATCCGCTGCTGTTTCCACAGTACTTACATGTATACTTCGATTTCTCATTCCCCTCATATAATATGTGTTTGCTGCGTCCGTCCGGGTGACGGAGACAGGAGTTACTTGTTAAACTTGATACACTTGAAGATTTCGATCCGCAGTTTGTACAGTAATAATTTGCCATCTTATTGAATTTTGATTAATGAAAGCCAAAGTTATATAGCCGTTATGTCAATCTATGACTGAGTGATCATCAGGACATGTTTTGACTGAGATGACCGGTAATTTTGGATAAACAAAAAAATATGGCACCTCAAAACACCAATAATTCAATTGAAACTAAAGTGAACAATGACTTATCAGAAACCTGTAATATCCTGACCGCTGTCCATAAGCAAATAAGCACATTTATAACATCCAATAAATGGATCGATGTAATGGTGAAAATGAATGTCCTAACAGAATTCGTAGATAATTTGTCTGAATTATCAAGGTTATTTAATGTGGATCAACTGGCAGACGTGGAGTTGGCAATTAAAGATTATCGACCTGTAGATGAGATGCTGAGAGCAGCATTATTCAAGGTACAAAACTGTAAAGGTTATTTAATCGAATCCGGGACATATGAATATTCTTATCTATTCAGAGATATTGAACTTAGGATCGAAGATCTTCTCACAGTCTTTAGAAATGAAGAATCATCGGAAAAAGTAAATAATCAAAAGTTAACTAGTTTTGATGAATTGACTTCAGACTATTATTATGCCCTAGATATTCTGGACAAATATGACAATCAACAATTAGAAATTACTCATACAACTGACCATAATATATTCTCATTGCATTACAGGTCTGCAAAGCAAGCCATAGACGAATTAAAAGGGAAATTTGGAAGCAGTGCTTTATTTGGGAATGAAAAGGATGAATCTTTCAAAGGCTCTATAAGTGCCATTTATCAAACGTTTGATGGATTAGAATTATACCCCAGTGTGGAAGAAAAAGGGGCAAACCTGTTATACTTCATAGTTAAAAATCACTCGTTTTCAGATGGTAATAAGCGTATTGCCGCCTTTATTTTTATATGGTTTCTAGCTGAAAACAGATTGTTGTACAATGCTAATAGAAGTAAACGCATCGCAGATAATACGTTGGTGGCGATGATTTTACTAATTGCAGAAAGCAGGACGGAGGAAAAGGAAAATATGATTATGGTAGTGGTTAATCTAATCAACCTTAAGAACTAGGGTGATTATGACACGCTTTGGCACAGGTGAAAAATAACTTTGTTTTATAGAGATATTATTCTTTAAAATATATTAACAAGAATTCATATGGCAGGTTATTTTGGTATAGGTATTTACCACAACAAATGTAAACGGAATATTGGTACACTGTGGCGTAGCGCTCAGCTTTTCGAAGCTTCACACGTTTTTACGGTTTTAATGCGATATAAATGGATGCCAAGTGACACACTGAAAACCTGGCGAAATGTTCCTTTTTTTCATCATGATACCCTAAATGATTTTATACGCAATCTTCCGATGGACTGTGTGCTTGTAGGGATTGAACTTACTGATGATGCTATAGATATAATGGAGTTCGTGCATCCTAAAAGAGCAATCTATTTATTGGGTGCAGAGGATAGCGGTGTTCCAGATGAGGTTTTAGCGCAGTGTAGTAAAGTAGTACGGCTACCTGGGAAGCGCTCTATGAACGTTTCCACAGCTGGCACACTGATAATGTATGATCGCTACGTAAAATCTATGAAGCAAAGACTAATCTCCAATGTTAATGAAAGTATCTAAAATAATATGGATATCGATAATTATACTGTCAGCTTGTATGCTCATCTACGTAATAGCAATCAACAGAGAGCAATCTCACCAAAGCGCAATTAGTCATAATGGCTATCCTTTTTAGAATACATTGAGGTCCCCTTTAACAAATTCATTATGGTTTCCCGTAATTAATGCATCTTGCGTAGCTATATATTTGGCTCTTAAATAGTCAAATTTATACGGATGCTGAAAGAATTCTGAGTGCAAGATAAGACATGGATTGCAGCACATATTTCAAGAAAAGCAAGCTTTAGAAAGGGGAAATTTTAAAAGAGTATATCTAAAAAATATTATGCAAAATACTAATGAGTTAGAAACTGATATAAAATCCAGTACTGAAATAACGAACAGCATTAAGCTGATGTCGGTAAGTGAATTGATGGGGAAGCATTTTTATGTGCCGTCTTATCAGAGAGGATATCGCTGGACCAGGCAGCAGGTGGAAGATTTACTTGATGATATCTATAGTTTCGCCATTAAGAAAGACAAACTTGAGAAAGAATTTTATTGTCTTCAGCCAGTTATTGTAAAATATGACGCGGAACAAAATCACTATGAACTGATTGACGGACAGCAGCGATTGACAACTTTGTTCATCATCTTAAACTATATCATTAATCAGGATTATAACGGAAAGTCCTTCTCTGAAGAATTTTGCTTTGAAATGTATGATCTGGAATATCAGACCAGACCGAGGACAAAGGTCTTTCTTTCTTCGATCGTTGAGGGAAATGACGATAACATAGACTTTATGCACATTGCAAATGCCTTTACAGCAGCTCGAGGATGGTTCGAGAAGCAGGGTAAGCGTTCACATGTACGCAGGGTTATACTTAATACGTTGACATTAGGCAGCGAGGATGCTGGGAGTAATGGTTTGGTTAGAGTGATCTGGTACGAAATTCGAGATCCTCAGATTAATCCTATCGACATGTTCATCCGAATTAATTTAGGTAAAATACCATTAACCAATTCCGAGTTAATCAGAGCTCTTTTTTTGCAGGAAAGAATATTAGGGCACGGTAATCACGCCAAGTTGAGACAATTACAAATAGCCCAGGAGTGGGATGAAATAGAGAATAAATTGCAGAATGAACAATTTTGGTGGTTTCTCAACAGATCAGAAAACACCGCAGCCTCACATATCGAATTTATTTTCGATATGATGAAAGATGTTGCATTGAAGAATAATGAAGATCTGATCCAAACAATTGGTGAAGATGGCTTTGTTACCTTCCGTTATTTTAACGATCTATTCTCAAAGACGGATATTTTTGATGTTACTAATGAAACGTGGTCAGATGTTAAAAGATATTTCGAGTTCTTTGTAGAATGTTTTGAAAACCCCGTATGGTATCATTATATCGGATTTTTGATCTATTGTGGAACATCAGTGCAGGACATCTATAGCATAATGAATGATAGCCGCAATGCAACCAAGGATGATGCTACTGAAAGATTAAAAGATTGTATTAGATCTGGTGCCCTGAATGGATTGAAATGGAAAAATATTAGTCCTGCTAACGAGCCAGTAAATTATGTACTTGACGTAACATATGGCACTAATGACCAGATGTTGAGAAAAGTCTTACTTCTTTTCAATTTGGAATTTATCGTAAAGCAAACGCAAAAAGAACATTTTATCTATAAATTTCCTTTCAAGTCATTTAAAATAGCTAAAGCGGGTAAAAATGAAGCAAGCTGGGATATTGAACATATTGATTCAGCAACAGAAAATAAACTTGATAAGGAAGCTGACCAAAGAATTTGGTTGGAATATGCTTTAGAGGATGTTCCAGCCTTAAATAATGATCTGGAGCTAAAACTGGAGATAGTCGATTTTATTGCAGATCCAGAGGGGAAAAGTTTTATAAGACTCTATGAAAAAGTAAGAATACTTTCGGGCGAAGACGCTATTCCCGAAGAGGTCAAAAATAGCTTAGGTAATCTTACCTTGCTGGATGCCGGGACAAACCGTGGTTA
>Ga0233344_1000011_pt1 | contig 42362 bp, 30 predicted proteins | sample GEONDECOMP281_FD_180697 | JGI IMG/M metagenome (GOLD analysis project Ga0233344, IMG submission 180697) | Leaf litter microbial communities from Shasta-Trinity National Forest, California, United States - GEON-DECOMP-281 | ecosystem: Environmental > Terrestrial > Plant litter > Unclassified...
AAAATAACAGACCGGCCCCCCACCGGCACCTGATCTGCAGGATCAAAGTCTCCCGCAGAAGCTACTCCCGCAGCACTTCCTGTGTCTATCAATAACCGCCACTTTTTACTGTATTTTTTATCAGGAAGCTGATACTTTACCACTTCTGTATGTGCATTAAATATGACATAGAAGTTATCATCAGTTATTTTCGAACCATCCTCTCTCACTGTATTTAAGCCCTTCCCATTGAGATAGATGGCTACAGATTTGGCAGCCCCCTCTTTCCAGTTTTCTTCTGTCATTAGTGCTCCGCCAGGCAGAAACCAGGCAATATCTTCTATTCCATTGGCTTTTACTGCCTTTCCCTTAAACCAGTTCTTGCGCGAAAAAACTGCATGCTCTTTTCTCAGGTAGATCAGTTTACTGGTAAATTCCAGCAATTCCTGATCAGCATTTGCCCAATCGATCCAGGAAATATCATTGTCCTGACAATAGGAGTTATTGTTCCCTCTCTGGGTACGACTAATTTCATCACCTGCAAGCAGCATCGGAACTCCCTGAGATAGAAATAGTGTGGTCAGAAAATTTCTTTTCTGCTTTTCTCTTAACTCATTAATCGCACCATCATCAGTTGGCCCCTCTATTCCGCAGTTCCACGAACGGTTATTGCTTTCTCCATCCTGGTTATTCTCCCCATTGGCCTCATTATGCTTTTCATGATAAGAAACCAGGTCCTGAAGGGTAAAACCATCATGAGCAGTAATGAAATTGATACTTGCTGTAGGCTTTCTATACTCCTGATAGAGATCTGCACTTCCCGTTATCCGATCAGCAAACTCAGGCAGTGTATTTTCAGAGCCGCTCCAGTAATCACGGATACAATCCCGGTATTTACCATTCCATTCTGCCCAGCCCGGAGGAAACTTCCCTACCTGATAACCTCCTTCACCTATATCCCAGGGTTCTGCAATTAATTTTACCTGTGAAATAGTAGGATCCTGATGAATGATATCAAAAAAAGCACTTAAGCTATTTACTTCATGCAGCTCCCTGGCTAACGTGGCAGCAAGGTCAAAGCGGAAGCCATCTATATGCATCTCCAATATCCAGTAGCGCAGGCTATCCATCATCAGCCGCAATACATTGGGAAGATGGGCATTTAAGGTATTTCCTGTTCCTGTATAGTCCATATAATACCGCTTATTATCGTCTGTTAAACGATAATAAGAAGCATTATCTATTCCTTTAAAAGATAGCGTGGGGCCCATTTGATTTCCTTCTCCCGTATGGTTATATACTACATCGAGGATAATCTCTATTCCCGCCTTATGCAGCTCTTTTACCATGGTTTTGAATTCAACCACTTGTTGTCCGTGGGTACCGCTGGCAGAATAACGCGCGTCAGGAGCAAAGAAATTTAAGGTATTATATCCCCAATAATTGGTTAGTCCCTTTTCCTGAAGATACCTGTCTGATAAAAAATCATGAACCGGCATCAGTTCTATAGCCGTGATCCCCAGCTTTTTTAAATAGGCGATCGTAACCGGATGGCCTATCGCTGCGTAAGTACCCCTTATCTCTTCGGGAATATCCGGATGCAGTTTAGTAAAACCTTTAACATGTGCCTCATAGATAACTGAATTATCATAGGATATATCCGGGCATACATCTCCTGTCCAGTCAAACCCGGGGTCAATTACTACCGACTTAGGAATATAGGGTGCACTGTCCGTTTCACTATAACTCAGATCTTCCTTGTCATCGCCAACGATATAACCAAATAAAGCATCATTCCACTCAAGGGTTCCTGATATTGCTTTAGAATAAGGATCAACTAAGAGTTTATTGGGATTAAACCGGTGACCATTTTCCGGCTCATAAGGGCCATGAATACGAAAGCCATAAAGTTGTCCTGGCTGCAGGCCCTGTACGTAAATATGCCAGGTAAAATCTGTCTGCTCGGTAATATTAAATTTTAGAAATTCCTTGTCTTCATTATCCGTATCAAAGAGACAAAGTTCAACCGCAGTTGCATTTTCAGAGTAAAGTGTAAAGTTAACTCCATTACCATCCCAGGTTGCGCCGAGAGGAAATGATTTTCCTGGAAGACTTTTTAAATCCATTGCTGCTTTTTCTTTATATGAAATTACGTCATCAGTATTTTTAGCCTCCGATGCGCTGGAGTTAGCAACAAAGGATAAAACTGATGGTTTGCAATTTCTACAAGACCAAAGCACAATGCGTATTTTCCCTAATCAATAAGATATTAATACGTTAAGATTGTATAATTACTGTACAAACACCATTATCCTGCTGATTTAAGCCGGAATATTAAAGGTTATAGCGCATCTAAACTTCGCATTAAAGTAACATTATGTTTAAACAACTCACTTATCTTGGCCGCTCTAAAACACGCCGCATTAAATTTCAGCATTCCATATGAGATCAATTCAGAACCTTCATTGTATCAGTTCCCTTATTTATGCAACTACCCTTATCACCGCTTTTCTTTTCACCCTTTCGGGCTGTAAAACAAAAGATAAACAAGCAGGAATTAAACAGGTAGGCCATGTGGTGGTTATTTACCTGGAGAACCATAGTTTTGATAATCTATACGGACAATTTGAAGGTGCAAATGGCTTATCTAATGCTGCTGCTAACGTAACACAGCTGGATGCGCAAAATAAGCCTTATACTTATTTACCCCCAATTACAGGTGCCAGCGCGTTTCCTACCAACCTGCCTAATAATTATTTCAATATCGATCAATACATTCCTTCCGATCAGGAGACTCCTGATGTATTACATCGTTTCTACCAGGAGCAATTAGAAATTAACGGAGGTAAAATGGATAAATTCGCTTTGTATAACAATACTGCCGGTTTTACGATGGGTTATTATAAAACCAGTTTATTACCTCTGGCAGGTATAGCTGCGAAATATACGTTATGTGATAACTTTTTCCACAGTGCTTTTGGCGGTTCCTTTTTAAACCACCAGTGGCTTATTGCCGCTGCAAGTCCTGTATTTCCTCATGCACCAGACAGTATGATCGCAAAAGAAGATGCTTCAGGAAATTTGATCAGTGACGGAACAGTAACACCAGATAAATATGTAGTAAACACCAGTTTTTCTGTGAATGCTCCCCACCCTATCGGATTAGACCCGGCACAATTACTACCTAACCAAACAGCTCCAACTATTGGAGACCGGTTAAATGAAAAAGGAGTATCCTGGGCATGGTATGCTGGAGGATGGGACAATGCACTGGCAGGAAAACCAGATCCTACTTTCCAGTATCATCATCAGCCATTTGTATATTTTGCCAACTATGCAGATGGTACGCAAGCAAAAAAAGACCACTTAAAAGATGAAGCTAAATTTATGGAAGCTGCCAGAAAAGGTACACTTCCAAGCGTTTCTTTTATCAAACCTTTAGGACTGGAAAACGAACACCCTGGTTATTCAAATGTTCATAACGGCGAAAGTCATGCATTAGAATTAATCAATGCGGTACTGAACGGGCCAAATGGAAAAGATGCTGTAATCATCGTTACCTATGATGAGAACGGTGGTTTCTGGGACCATGTGGCACCGCCGGTCATTGATAAAAAATGGGGACCAGGCACCCGCGTACCTGCAATTATCATCTCTCCCTTTGCCAAGAAAGAAAATGTAGACCATACCCAATATGAGACGGTAAGTATCCTTTCTTTTATTGAACACAGATGGGAGCTGAAACCACTCACCAATCGTGATAAAATAGCAAATCCTTTACAAAATGCCTTTGATTTTTAATGGGTTAAAAACAAGGTTTCTTGGGAGACTAGTCATTGTATTTTTTGGAATTTCTCTCTTTTCCTGCGAGCATGGCACACCAGATCCCGAAAAAGCAATCGCACAAACACTCACTCTGCAGGTTGATTCTTTTACAAGGAATATAGATCAATTCCAGCACATCGTAAAAAATGGAACTGCCAGTGAACAAAAATTACAGCAGCTATTTATACAAACCAGGTTATCCTATAAAAAATTTGAATGGGCTGCTGAATATTTTACACCTTATATTACCCGGTTTGTAAACGGACCACCGGTACCTGAAATAGAAACCACAGGCGGACAGGTATTTGCACCAGAAGGATTACAGGTAGTAGAAGGGATTTTATTCCCTACCTATAATGACAGGAATAAAAATGAATTACTCCGTCAAATTAAGCTGTTACAAGCCAGCAGCAATAGATACAAAGTTTACTTTAGCCAGGTTGACATTTTAGACTGGCAGATATTTGATGCTGCCAAACTGGAAGTTTTTAGGATACTAACGTTAGGTATTACTGGCTTTGATAACCCGCTTACCCTAAATAGCATAAACGAATCCAGCCTAAGCTTAAATAGCTTACGAACGGTTCTTGGCTATTTTTCCAACCAGGAAAACTTAGGAAATCTACGCGCTAAATTAACTTTAGCAATTAGTTATCTTCAAAAAAATAAAGATTTTAACTCTTTTAACAGAGCAGCATTTATCACTGGATATGGTAATGAAATTACCAGAGATATTACCAATTTAGAACTCCACTTACCTATGCCTATCATAAAATATAACCGTCTATTACGTCAGGATGCGAAGACACTTTTTGATAAAAATGCTTTTAACACAGACGCCTATGCTCCAGGCCCTTTATATTTTATATCCGACAAAAAAATAGCTTTGGGCAAGAAGTTATTCTCTGATCCGCTGTTATCAGGAAACCAGTCCAGAAGCTGTGCCTCCTGCCATCAGCCCGATAATGCTTTTACGGATAAACTGGTAAAAAACAGGTCATTTAATGGAACATCATTGCTTAAAAGGAATACGCCTACACTGCTTAATGCGGCTCTTCAACCCGCACAATTTTATGATTTAAGAGCTATTACCCTAGAAGATCAGGCTGCCGCTGTTATCCAAAATAAAGATGAAATGCACGGTTCCATGAAAGTGGTGATCCGCAGGCTTTGGAAAGATAAAATGTATAGACAGTTATTTGCAGCTGCTTTTCCCAAAAAAGACAGAACCGGCATTGATACGCTGGAATTAACCAATGCTATAGCTTCTTTTGTACGCAGCCTTACCCTCCTCAACAGTCGCTTTGATGATTATATGAGGGGCAATAAAGCAGCGATGAATCAGCCGGAATTAAATGGGTTTAATCTGTTTATGGGAAAAGCGAAATGTGCAACCTGTCATTATATGCCTTTGTTTAATGGAACCCTCCCTCCACGATACATGCGGATTGAAACTGAAGTTATCGGCGTGCCCGGATCAAGATCAGCCAAAATAATAGATCCTGATATGGGGGGATTCAATATTTTAAATATTCCAACAAATAAACATGCCTTTAAAACAACCACTGTTCGCAATGCAGCACTTACAGCACCATATATGCATAATGGCATATTCGGGAACCTGAACGAGGTGGTAGACTTTTACAATAAAGGCGGTGGTGCCGGAATGGGGATAAAAATTGATAACCAGACTTTAAGTATTGATCAGCTGCACCTTACTTCAAGGGAAACCAATGAACTGGTTGCTTTTATCAAGACTCTAAATAGTAAATAATAAAGATGAAACCCTAAATTAACGTTAGGATCTCATCTTTTTCCGGCATCAGCTCAATTAAACGGCCTGCTCAGCATCCTGCATAGCTAAAGCCACAGGATTTACTAACGTGCCAATCATTTCAGGGACTGGTACATCGGTGCTTTCGCTATATCCATGGGTTAATAAACGAACACGATTGATACAAACGCGGGTAAACTCAGGAACAAACAGATTAAACTTTTCGTATTTTAAAGCCAGTTCAGGATTTTCTTCCTGAAATTCTACAATGATATCAGCTACGTTTTTCCAAAAAATTTGCTCATCCGAACCCACATAAGAATGGAAAACATTACTCAGATATCTAAATACCGCATCAAAAATTCCCGATAAAATAAACAGCGGCGCCAGCTCATCATCAATCTCCCTTAAAACATTAACCAGTTCTTCGGGTAACTTAGCTTTAGATTCCCCGGTCAGCACAATCTCTTCCACAAAATCTTTAATAATGATCCTTTGCGGGATATAATCCTTCATCACCATGATCGTATTTTCGCCATGGGGACTAAAGAAAAAAGCATGTTTATAAAATATCCTCAATATTGGTTTAAAATAAGCTTTAAGGTAAGCCTGCAGCCACTCTTCGGCACTAATTCCAGATTTTTCGATCATTGCTCCTACTAAGCTCTTTCCCTCATCATCTACATAGAGTAAGCTTGCCATGGTCATGATCTTTTCTCCAGGCAGCAAATAATTCTCTGCACTTTCCCGCCAGATCACCCCTAAGAACTCCTGGTATTGATAAGGTGATTGTGGAATAGCACTATACTGCGGATGCGTGTAGGCAGCAGTAGCTACCTCCCCTAAAAGTACCACTCCTGTTTCCTTTAGATAAGCATCCCCTGCCAGCATATTTTTTGCCCATGCCGTAACGCGTGGTGCAATCGCCAGCTTTTTTGGTGATAAGCCTCTAAATATGGAAGTGTTCAGGATAGAAATAGCCATTTTTACATAATGCTTACGGGGGTTACTAATGTTGAAAAAAGTACGGATACTTTGCTGGCACTTATATTTATCATTACCTAAGGTTAATGGGACTACATAATTATTTGCCAGATCATGCGCAAGGTTTAATACGATCTTATTGTTCCATTGCCACTCATGAACCGGAATAAACAGATAATGAAGGGGATCAAGATCTTTATCTTTTAAGATCTCATTGAACTCATCAATTTGTTCGGTACCCAATTCAGACAGATAAAAAGTAGTTGGATTGATGCTGTCCAGCGATTCAAAAGCAGCACGGTCACGGTGAACGGCCAGCCAGGCCAATTGTGTTTCCTGTCCCGCTTCAGGTGCATACTTTCCCTGATCATGATGGTTAAAACCAATCCGTCCTTTATTAATGGTAGCCCATGGATGTCCATCCATCTGCTGCTCTATGGTTTGATAATCCGCATCGGCAAGCTGATAGGCCGTTAAACGTCCTTTTTCATGAATATAAGCGTCAGCATATAAAGTATTCAGTGTTTCTTCCACAAAATGCGCCAGGGTAAAAGGCTTCAGGCCAAAAGTTTGCTGCATCTCCGTGAAAAAAGCAGGTGCATTATCTACAGGAACAGCATTATCGTCAATATATTTCTTTACACTATCCTTTTGGATATGCCAGTAATCCAATGCCCGTAAACTGGCAGAAAAAGTATAATAGCTATTTTGATGATCAGTGTTCAAACGGAAATGGGTTAAACCATTTTCTTCAGTTCCTGTAATTACTGGTTCTGCCATTTTTTCATGCATCAGCTCTACAATGGCCTTCGCAATATAATTTAGGTTTACCTTATCCCAAATTGCTTTTTCTAATGGCTTTATATGATTAAAATGGTTGTAGCTCATCTGTTATTGCTTTAGTTGTTAATAATTCATCCATTGTTTCTGCGCCAAACTGCTGAAAGGCAATTCGCTTTTCAACCTGGTAAACTTCCCTGCCCAATACTGTATTAATGATCATAGAATTACGGTATGCACCCATTCCTAAATCCGGTGTAACGAAACCATGCGTATGTAACTCTGCATTTTGAATAAAGATCTCATCGCCATTTACATCAATGGAATAATTACGGCCAACATGGTACAAATTATCCGCACTGCGCAAGATCCGGTTATTGATCCCCGCTAAAAACCGTGGCTCTTTATAGGTATATCCTGTAGCCATCACCACAAAATCTGTCTGTCCGATAAATTTTTTTTCTTGCTCGATATGATAAAAATGCAGGTTATATCCTCCGTCCTCAGCAATACTGACTCCGTCAAGCTGACAATTTGGACTGAGCTGTACATTCAAATCATGATCAACACTTAATTCATATAGCTTATCATAGATCTGATTGATCAGATCAAAGTTTATTCCTTTGAACAGCGAGTTTTGCTGACTCAGTACCTGCCTGCGTTTTTCTCCGGGCAGATTGTAAAAATAATCTACATATTCCGGTGAGGTCAGTTCTAAAGTGAGCTTTGAATACTCTAAAGGGAAGAAGCGATCCGGACGCGTAAACCATTTTAACTGCATTCCATTTCCGGTTTCTGGCAGCAGGTCACTAAATATTTCTGCAGCACTCTGCCCCGATCCAATAATGCAAACGCGCCGCTGGGTGAGCAGTTTTTTCTTAACGTTTAGATAATCAGAAGTATGAATAACATTTAAATGGATATCGTGATCTACAAATTCTGGTACTTTGGGTACCGTTCCTGTTCCTAAAACAAGTTTACGTGTTAAATAGATGCGCTTTTCAAAGTTCTCCTGGTTCTCTACGAGCAGTTCATAGTACTCCTCCGCTTCATTATAATTGGTGCTGAGCACCTTCTGACCAAACTTGCAGGAAGGTAGCTGAGCGATCACCCATTTACAATACGCATTATATTCTTTGCGTAATACATAGAAATTTTCCCTGATATAAAATTTATACAAACGGTCGGTTTGTTTCATAAAATTCAGGAAACTGTACGGACTGGTTGGATCGGCCATCGTTACCAGATCGGCCATAAAAGGCACCTGCAAAGTAACATCGCTTAGCAGCATTCCAGGATGCCAGTTAAAATCTTGCGCCTGATCGAAAAACAGCACCGACAGGTCTTCTATTGGTGCTGCCAGGGCAGCCATCCCTAAATTAAAAGGGCCGATACCAATACCTATAATATCATAAATTTTTTGTGTTTTCATTTTTTCAGTATTAAGCACCTTCTAAGGCGGCTATTGATATAATTATATCTTTACTTTCAGGGAATTTCTCCCAATACCACTCCCGGTAGCAGAAGGTAAGTGTGGCATCTTTATGCGGCATTTTAATCACATGCTGATACTTATACCCAAGGCGTGTACCGAAAATATGCATCGCCCTGGATTCTACTGCTGCTTCGCCTATGCATTTGCCAACAACAGGCTGTGCAAACACCCAGTCCAGCATCGCCTGCCCTGTAGGAAAACTAAACTTCTTATCCTTATCGGTTGGCGCGATCAGCAAATGTGAACCATAATCGGTCGCCAGCACATCATAATAGGCACCCACCGTATCTCTCATCGGCCAGTAAGGCTCTATGGTGAAATTTGGTTCGCCATTGATCTCCCCGATAAAACTATGAGAGTGATCACTTGGAATCAGTGTACGGTAAAAAGTTTCCAATTCCCTTATTGGCCCATCCATTTTCCAGATAGGTTTGGTATGTTCCTGGTTAAACCAGTCGTGCACCATTTCCAGATCCCTGTCCAGATCAAAAGAGCGAAGGGTAATTGTAATATCCTCCTTCGGAAAGTACCTGCTGTACATGATCTCATTGGTCTTCGGTCTGATCAGATCATCACAGAAGAAATACTTGTTTAAAGGATTGGGATAATCCCGATAGATGGCCGGGTTCTCAATTGGCGCACTGGCTTCATCAATATTGTATAAATTGGTGAGCAGGTTTCCCTTTACTTCCCAGCTTCTCCTATTGATCACATAATCAACAAAACCAGTAATATCAGTATGTTCAAATTGTTTAAATTCAAGATAGATCAGGTCAATCAGCGTTCTTTCATCAGCCAGTACATTACATCCCAGTGCATTTACTACCCCCAACAAGTTATTGATCAAGAGGTAATAGGTATATTTTGGTAAGATATAAGCTTCCGGAACAATAGAACCGCTCTCTTTGGCCAGTCCTGGCAGGTATTTTACTAATTCATCGGCCTTACCTTCTCTAAAGAAAAACCCCTGATTATCCCTGAAATATAGCTTGGCAGGAAAATTCTGACTATCCAGTTCTACCAGAACATTCTGCTGATGAAACTCAAAGGCCATCCCATACTTATTCAAAATCCCTACCAGCGGACCTACACAAATATGAAGGTATTGCTTAAACCAGTTGATCGCTACCTGTTCAACAGACTTATTTTTAAGCCTTGCTGCATCTTCAATTATAGTAACAATCCTGGGTACTTGTCCCAATAAACCATCCTGGCAAAGTGCAGCCAGCAGTGTTACATTCTTCTCTGCGGCTTCCCCTTTAAAAACATTGTGACGGATGCTGATATTAAAACCATCTATCAATTTTCCTTTATGGGATACGGTAATAAAAGCAGGGTCAGTGATAAACTCGATCTCCGGGAAATCTTTTTTGAGTGATTTACCCAGATCTGTTTTCAATAAACGGCTGATATCATAGCCCCGGTGTAATTCACGCAGTAAATTTACACGCTCAGAATTGGTGATCTTCACATGCAGGGAAAACTTAAACATCCAGTCGGCATCCCGGTTATAAACCGTTCGCACGGAAGATGTAGGTGTATATAGCGGCCCCCAATGACCAAGGTTACGCAATGAACCTTCCCGCTCCATTTCTATTACTTCTGGCAAAGCCATTAAATAATCAGCTTCCCATGGGTGCATAGGAACCACCTTCCACAAAGGATACTGATCCAGCAAAACAGGTACATCATGGGCATCCAGAATATAAGAACGCAGTTCAGTTCTAAAAACTGCGGTAAGGTCAGGCCCCTCTGCATGCTGTTCCATTACATTTTCAGGTGCAATCAGGAAGTAAGACAATTGAAACTTACCGGCTGTTTCTGGCGAGTAGGTAAGCAGTTCTTCCTCATTTTTAAAGCCCATTCTGCCTTTAGGTAAGGGATGGGCATTGTGCCCCATTGCCAATGATTGTTCTGCTTCAATAAAGTTCATCTTTACCTGGTTTACCTGCTTCCCCGTTCGGTTAAAATGGTCCAGGTAAATGATCAGATTCTCCACACTATTCAATAAACGCTCTTTCACCAGCTCAGTATGTATATGAGGGAATTCTGCCGATGCAAATAATACCACCAGTTCCATAAAACGAAGGGCATCTATAGGTTCAATCAGATCCGTATCAAGGTTACGTTCGATAACGGGGAATGCAAATACATGCCTCCCGCTTTCAGCATAATGTATTAAAGGGGCAAACACTTCACAGCCTAACTCCGAAAAGTCAAACCGGATATGTAATTCATGACCTGTTGATTTCAAATAGTCAGCCAATGGCTGATCATACTTTGGTACCCCAAGATAACGGCTCCAATTGTTAAATTCCCGGCAATAACTATTTAAAAGAGAATTGAAATTAATTTCTCCGGAAGCCTGCTGTAGTTTTGCTAAACTGTAAGTATTCGTTTCCATGTTTTTTTATAATATTGAAGATATTTTTAACGTGATCTATTGTGGTCAGCGGATTGAGCAGCGTAAATTTGAGGTAGAACATTTTATTGATCTTGGTGCCTGCAACCAGTGCTTCGCCCCCATGGAACATGCTTTTCTTAATAAACTGGTTCATCTGACAAAGGTCTGCCTGGCCTTCTCTTGGATTGTAGCGAAAAACAAGTGCACTGATGTCAGATTCGTTCATCAGCTCAAAAGCATCATCTGCCTGTATCAGGGAGGCGATCTCTGCAGCAGTTTGAATGATCGTTTCAAAATAGCTTCCCAGTTTCACTTTACCCATCATTCTTAGCGTAAACCACAGTTTTAATGCATCAAAACGGCGTGTAGTTTGGATCGACTTATTTACCTGGTTAGGTAACCCGTCGTCATCATGATCTTTAGGGTTCAGGTAATCTGCATAATGCGTGATCAGGTTAAAATATTGCTTGTCCTTCACTAAAAAAGCACCACTGCTCACCGGCTGGAAGAATGATTTATGGTAATCAACGGTTACAGAATGGGCCAGTTCAATTCCATCGATCAGCCCGCGATACTTATGGGTTAACAATAAGCCGCAGCCATAAGCTGCATCTACATGGTACCATAGGTCGTACTTACCGGTTAACCTTCCTATCTCTTGCAAAGGGTCGATATTTCCAAAGTCTGTGGTTCCTGCGGTGGCCACTACCGCAATAGGTATATTGCCCAATGCAAGTTCTTGCTGAATAGCGTCTTCCAGTAATACAGAGTTCATTCTAAAACTTCTGTCGGTTTTAATTTTCACTACCGATTGTTCACCTAAACCCAACAGTGAAGCATTTTTCAGAATACTGAAATGTGCCATTTCCGAAACAAATATGCGGAACCGCGAAGCTTCTGATGGTAAGCCGTCTTTTTTAATGTTATGGTCTAAATGTTTTAAGGCAAAGTGGTCCCTGGCCAATAACAATCCCATTAAATTACTTTGTGTACCTCCACTGGTAAAAATGCCATCGGATGCGCTTCCATAACCAATTTCATTACAGGTCCATTCGATCAGTTTCTGTTCTATTAATGTTCCACCGGCACTTTGATCCCAGGTGTCCAATGAGGAATTGATAGAAGAAATCATCACTTCTGCGGCTATTGCAGGGATAACCAGCGGGCAGTTTAAATGGGCAATATATTCAGGATGATGAAATGCGATCGCGTGATCGGTATATAAAGATGCCACTTCATCCAGAACGCTATCGTAATCTGGCAGTGGGTTTTCGAAATCTACTACTGCAAACAATGGGCGCAGCTGTGCAGGGCTAACACCGCTGAATGGTTTTTTATTGTTATCCAGGAAACATTTTACGGCTGTACTCACTTTATGGATAGCATGCAGGTACTCGTCCTGGTTATCATGATGAAATATATCCTTGTGGGAATCTTCTTCAAATAAAGTGATGAGTGGTTCTTCTTGTAGGTTGATTGTAAGCATATTGATCTTATTTAATAATAATTTAAATTATAGAATAGCGTCTGTATGATAAGCTCGTTCGTCATATTTGGTTTAAAACATCAATAAATCAGCGATAAAGAATAAATCAAAGCGAAAACACCTTGTTTAAACTTCTATATATCGCGACTTAAAATATCTTACGAAGTAAGAGCTTATTTAGATCAATTCAAAACTATATTTAGAATAATTACAAATAATATTATAATCATCACTAAATAAGATGATTATAATCAATAATTAGGAGAGAGAAAGTTCCGCTTTACGCTTATCCTTCTTTGCTTTTCTTTTGTCTTTCTGCTTACCCCTCCAAAAAAGGAAGCCGGTAATTGGCAGCGTGGTACTAATCAAACTGGCTATAAAGGCAATGATCTTACCAGTAGTACCTAATATTTGCCCGGTATGAAGATCATAGTTCATTTCATTAAATTTTAACCCATTACTTTTACTCCCGTGTTTGAGTTCTTTAACCACGGCCCCATTATTTGCATTAAAATAATACTGGTCGCTTTTATAATAAAATAATGCCTTTTCATAAACAGTGATATTCAATACGGCTGAGCCTTTGGACAGTGTAGCAATCAGGTACATATCTGAATTTGGCGACCGTTTTACACTTTCTAAAAAAGAAGCATCGAGCAATTTATTCCAGTCCATCAGCTTTGAAGCTTTTACCTCCGGGACCTTCTCCTCAAACTGAAATTGACCTCCCCCGTTCACCGTTTTATTCACTCCTTTTTTGAGCCATTCGTAACTAATAGACAAACCCGTAAAAGCTATAATAGATACAATTAAACAGGCATAAATACCCAATACGCTATGTAAATCGTAATTTATCCGGCGCCACTTTCCATTAAATTTGATAGCGAGCGATCTTCGGATCTGTGTTTTACGCTTGGGCCACCAGATACATATTCCTGTGATCAGCAAAACCAGGAAAATAAATACCGAAACCCCAACAATAGTTTTTCCGATCGGCGCAGGGAGCAAAAGATAAATATGGATAAACTGAACGATCGTAAAAAGATCTTTCCGAAGATTTTGATCATGTAATATGGCACCAGAATATGGGTTTATATAAACAGTATAAAAAGATCCCTTGCCTGTAAAAAAAACCTGTGCCGACCTGTCTTTACTCACATAAACAATTCTGCCAATCTGCAGGTCAGGGTGTATTTTTTGTGCAATCTCACTTAGCGCTGATGGAAGTAGTACCTTTTTTTGCTGTATTTCAATTTTACGCCAGGGCTCTGTAGCATCTCTTATTTCATCCTGGAACACATACATACAGCCAGTAAGACTAACAACAAAAACTACAATTCCGGAGGTTAAACCAAGCCATCGGTGTGCAAGACGCAAGATTTTTTTAAAGATCATATTCACAATTTATATAGTAAAAATATAAAAGTAATTTATTATTTGGAATTAGTCCAAATAAGTCTTTGCTTTGCGGTGTAAATTTTTAAAAAATAACACATGAAAAAAACTCTCTACTTAATTTTAGTTCTTATAACAGTCTTTACTGTCTCTACCTATGCGCAGACGGTAATTGGGACCATAAATAGCGATACGCAACCACTCAGTGGCGCGAACATCAGAATTGAAGGTAAAAAAATCGAAACCAGTACAGATCAGCAAGGCCAGTTTGCACTAAAGCTTGATGCTGGTACTTATAATTTAATTGTGAGTTACATCGGCTACACCCAGTCCGTTCAAAAGATCAATCTAAACAAAGGCCAAACCTTAAACCTTAATCTAATTCTTCATCCGGGCAACTATATGGACGAGGTTGTAGTGGTATCTAACCGCAAGCCGACCAAAATAAGTGAGATACCCGGAACCGTCTGGGTGGTAGACAATCAGCGCTTGCAAGAGCAGATCAGAGGTGGTGTAAGTTTGAAAGAAGCACTCGCACAACTGATCCCGGGTTTGGATGCTGGCCCCGAAGGACGTACCAATTATGGCCAAAACCTAAGAGGCCGAAATGTACTGGTTATGATTGATGGTGTTTCCTTAAACAGTACCAGAAATGTAAGCAGACAGTTTGATTCCGTAGATCCATTTAACATCGACCGTATTGAAGTACTCTCTGGGGCAAGTGCCGTTTATGGCGGTGGCGCAACAGGTGGAATTATCAATATTATCACCAAAAAAGGACAAAGCGGCCCCACAGCTTTCACCACTGAAGCAGGTGTCCGCAGCGGATTAAAACAAAGTTCAGATCACGATATCCGCGTCGATCAATCGATCTCCGGAGGTAACGAAAACTTCAAGGGAAGATTGGGTATCGCTTATCAAAAAAACAATGCTGCTTTTGGTTCAGACAATAAACAAATCTTTACTGATATCACTCAAACAGACTTACAGTACAATCAGTCCTTTGACATTTTTGCCAATACAGAGTTCAAATTAAGCCCTAAACAAACTTTAAAAGTAAACGCCCAATACTATAATTCTGGTTATGTAGGATCACGAGATCTTTTTCTTGGGGCTAACCTTGCCGGTTTATTGAGTAAGCCAGAATTGCTGGAAATGAGAGACGGTTTTACTTCTTCTGTAACCCCGCAAACGTCACGTGCTGCTGTCAATGCAGATTATCATGCAGCAGCTATACTGGGCGGTCAGGATCTATACATACAAGGGTCTTCCAGAAATGAAAAATTCAGCTTTCACCCCTTTCCTGCCCAGGTAAGAAATGCTTCTGTACCTGGCGGAGGAATACTTTATGGTGGTTCTTCTACCCAGAGTACAACTTACAATGCATTAAAAGCCGTTCTATCGAAACAATGGTCGTCATTTAATGTAACCTATGGTGTAGATGCTGATAACGAAGGTTTTAATGCACAGCAAACCTTATTTGACAGAACAGCAACAGCAACCAGCGGCGGGTTAACGAATAAAGGCATTGCCACAACAGGCCGTTATCCTGGATATACCGTAAACAGTATTTCGGGCTTTGCGCAGGCACAATGGAATTTAACCTCTAAACTGAGTTTATCAGGAGGGATCAGACAGCAGAGACTGAATGTTAAGGTAGACGATTTTGCAGGTGCAGACGTGCAGGCACTGATCGGTTATGGTTTAGGTAAAACAGCAACACCTATTCCAGGAGGGAAAAACCATTATGATGTAAACCTGCTGAACGGAGGTTTAGTCTATAAGATCTCTGCTCCTGAACAGGTATGGCTTAACTTTGCACAAGGATTTTCCTTAGCAGATCCTGCTAAGTATTACGGACAGGGTTCTTATCAATTGGTGGGTACCAACTGGAATTTACTGAATGGAACAAGTGTGAATACTTCTCCGCTAACAGGTATCAAAACTGATCAGCTAGAGGCAGGATGGCGCCACCGCAGCAAAACAGTAAATGCACAACTAGCAGCCTTCTATTCATGGTCGGACAAAAATCTTACGATCATTCCAATAACTCTTGCCGTGAATGTAATTGATCAGAAACAACGTAATTTAGGTGCTGAGGGTTCTATTCAGGTAAACCTGCCAGCAGGCTTTGAAGTAGGTGGAAATGGTATTTATATCAAAACGCAAAACAAAGTAGAAGACTCGTGGAAGTTACAGAGCGTAACTACTGCAAGTCCTTCTAAAGCTACTGCATACCTGGGCTGGAGAAACAAATTGGTAGGATTTAAAGTGCAGGGTTTCCACTCTTTTGATCTAACGGATTACCTGGATAGTAAATTAAAAGGATATACTACTTTAGATCTGCTGGGTAATGTAAAATTACCTTTAGGCTCCCTGTCATTTGGTGTGCAAAACCTATTGAACAAGGATTACCAAACGATCTGGAGTCAGCGTTCACAGCTATTGTACAAAGGACTAGCTACTGCTCCTACTTTTTATTATGCAGGCAGAGGACGCACGTATAACCTGAATTATACGATCAATTATTAAATTATATATACAGCAATGGTGTGTCTTTAAGTTTATTGAAGGCACACCATTAAAAATAAGTGTTCGACCTTGTATGGCCGGATAACTTTGCAGGAGTTTTGTTCTGAAAAGTGTTAATATTTTTGACGGATAACAAGTTCAACATAGAACCTGCCCTTATCAATATGATAGTCAAAACTCATCCGCTCACCATATGTATATTTCAGACGCTCACTGATATTACTTAAACCGGTATGCGCCTGATCATCTGCAGCACGTTCTTTGATGAGGTTATCTGTCTGGATATATAAATTTTCATCGTCGGTATAGAGACTAATAGACGCTTCTCCATTTTCATCATTAAACTCTCCATGTTTGATCATGTTTTCTACCAGGGTGAGTAACACCAGTGGAATGATAGTGATATTCATCACCTCCAGGGCGTAATTGAAATCGATTTTTAAATCGTAATTCTTTCTAAGCTGATACAAGTAAAGAAGGTTTTCGCATTGCTGTATCTCCTCCCCTAGCATAATGAAGTCCCCTTTTTTATTTGCATCTATTGCATACCGCATCATTTTTGACAATAAAATAATAGCATGCGAGGCGATCTCTGAATTTGCCCCGATGTGATAATAAATAAAGTCAAGCGTATTAAAAAGAAAATGCGGATTGATCTGGGCTTTTAAAAATGCGTTCTGACTTTTATACAGATCCTGTTCGGTTTTTTGATGCTTAATGATATTTAAGAGATGTAATTCCTTTAATTCTTCCTGGATTTTCCTTGCTTCTTTATCTGATTTCAGAAAATAATAGGCGGTTGCAAAACCGATGAAATAGAAAGCCCGGTATATATTTTTAAGAATAAACTGAGAATCAAAACCATAGCCCTCCTTATAAGGCAATATTTTAATAGCAATTAAAATTAAATCCGCACCAAACTGCATCCCAACATAAATTACTAAAACCGCCAAAAAAGCAATTGGAAAATGCCAGAATTCTTCTCCTCTTTTTTTAATGCACCATGGAAGAACACTATTTGCTACAAAATAGAAAAAGCAGATAATTACTATATAATGAAGGATATAAATAATCGGATTAGCAAAAATGTTAAAAACGATACCTACTATCAGGGTTTCATATAAAATGAACACCGTCCACATCAAAATATGGACGGTGTTTATTTTAATCCACGAGATAATATTGTCTTTCATGCAAAACAGTCCTTTCATATAGAATACCCACCTGTCCGCATACGAACTTTCCTATGTATAAAAATACAAGCTATTTTCATAAATATGAAACAAAAATCACCTCAGTTAACCAAAAAAAACCCTTTTTATTTTTAAGCAGCCAGCAAACTTAATTAAAAACAAATCTGAACCATCAACGGCTACAATCAGCACAGCTGTTACCAGTTCAGTATTTAAACAGTATAAGAATTAGTGCAGGCTATGAAAGTCGGTTTTATCAGGTTTTCTCTCTGTTTTTAAAAGTTTCTTCTGCATAAATAGAGAGAAATCTTTTCTGTAAAAATCCCCTACCGTAACTTTCGTTCCGTCAATCATTGTTATTAAATTTCCCTCTATAAAGTTAATATGGTCCTGCGCAATGATAAAACTCCTGTTAAACTTTAGAAATCCGGAGAGTTTAAATAAAATTTTAGAAATTTCAGTCAGGGACATATAGGTCAAAACTTTCTTTGTTCTCGTAGAGATCAAAATATAATTCAGCTTACTTTCTACAGCAACCACATCAGCATATTTGATATATACCATTTTTAGATTGTCATCCTTACTTTTCACAAAGAAAAAATCATTTGATTCAATTGCCTTGTCTCGGGGAGCTTCGCTAACAAACAGTCTGCTCATTGAAATCATAAATTCAGCCAGCGTATAAGGCTTTAACAAATAATCATCGGCATTTACTTTAATTGCTTCATAACCATATCGCGTATGGCCTGTAGTAAAGACCAGTCTCCTAGTTTTCTGACGTATTTCCTTTGAAAGCTCAATACCATTTATTTTAGGCATATCTACATCAAGCAAGATTAAATCCACCGATTCTGACTGCAAAATTTCTTTTAGTGCAAGCAATGGATCTGTATATGACCGTATCAACATCAGGCCAGGAAATGAATCTATATATTTTTTCAAATTTTCTATAGAATGCGGCTCATCATCAATTATAATACACGTGTACATAACACCTTTATGTTGATTAAATTAAATATTTGTATAATATTTTTAAAAAAACTTATTTTTCGGGATATAAGTGCTTGGATTCTCTACATAACAGCACTTATCATTAACAATATTCTACAATTTATACATTAAATTCAATTTATAAATTAATTAACATAAAAAAGCATAACAGTTGTTAGTTTTCCGCCTTTCATCCTGAAATTTATATATGAACCGTTTATACTTGATTTTATTGCTATCTGCCATTCCCTTTTTCCTGTTTGCGCAAAAAATCCCAGAAAAAACACCTGTACAACTTGATACCGTTGTCATTACATCTAAAAAGAAACTTATGGAAAAAAAGTTAGACAGGATAATTTATAATGTTGAAGGAATAAGCTTATATGATAACAAATCAGTTGTTGATATTTTAAAAAATATTCCCCGATTAAATATAACCAGAAGCGCGATAGAAATTAAAGGAAGTGGTCCGGCAGCGGTGATGATTGACGATAGAATTATTTATTTATCCAGTAAAGATCTCCTTGAGTATTTAAGTATTTTCAAAGACGACTTAGCCAGTATAGAAATAATAACTAATCCGCCAGCCAAATATGACGCGCAGGCTTCGGGACTGATCAATATTGTTACGAAAAAGAAAAAAGTGTTAGGCCTTTTTGGTTACGTGGAATCCACCCAAACTAAAAATAGTTATTTCCAGAACGATGACCTGTTGAGTTTGGGCTATAGGAATAAGAACTTCAGTTTGATTAGTTCTTTTAGTGCTTCTTTTGGTGCATATAAAGAAAATACGACTGCAGGTACCACCTTCTATAATGGAAATGAAACCAGCTGGACAGATGAAGGTAAAAACAAGAATAATTTTAAGAGCGGTCGTTTTAATCTTGTTGGAGAGTGGTTACTTAGTAAAAAAACGAAGATTTATTCCTCCTACAGCTGGCTGGATCTTGATAATCATACCGATCAAAATCATCGTTTAAATTATACCGCCAATAATTCTGCAGATTCCATAGGTATAAGCAGCGGAAATAATAAGTCGAAGGGACAAACCAATATTTTAAATCTTGGGTTCAGTTCTGGTTTCGGTAAAAAGAAAAATACCATCGATGTATCTGCCGACTATGTAAACAAGACAAATGTTCAATCACTTGCTACCAGAACAGTAAACTATTTTAATGATTTAACTACGCCCACTCATACCGTATACGATCTTTCGAATTATGGCGACATCCCTAAAAATGTATTGAATAGCAAGGTGGATTTTTCCTTTCCCCAGTTACTGGCCAAAATTAATTTAGAAACCGGACTTAAATATGCAGTGTTTAATAATAATTCTGAGACAGAGTATAACCAGCTTATCAATGGTGCTTCCATCTTTGAAGGCATCACCACTAAAAACAATTTTGATTATCAGGAACATAATTATGCAGCCTACATATCTGCAGATAGAAGCTATAAAAAATGGAACTCAAAACTGGGTTTAAGATATGAAGAAACAACTACCAGCGGATCTTCAGCAGAAGAAAATATAAAACATACGTTCAGAAACTTCTTTCCAAGTTTTTTCCTGCAGTATAAAATTAATGATGGCTCCTCAGTAGATTTCGCTTACAACAAAAGGATCATTCGCCCCACACTTTTCGATGTAAATCCATTTAAATTCTTTACCAGTATTTACTCTTATTATATAGGAAATCCATCGTTAGTGCCCAGTATACAGGATAACTTTAACGTCAATTTTGTTTTTAAAAGCAACTATATTTTAAGTGCTTTTTATAATACTACAAGGCTACCGGTGATTTCACTTCCATTTAACACAACAGGAAATACCATCGAAACGCGTAAAGAGAATAATGGGAGGCTTCATAATTACGGATTAAATATGGATGCAAGTCTTACCTTCAGTTCGTGGATGACCAGCAGCAATAGCTTAAGTGTAAGCAGTTACAAATACTACACTAACTATCAGTATGATTTAGGTAAAGTTCCATTGAATGTTAGCTTTTCTACACGCGAATCTATCAGGTTCTCACCTGATTTCTCTTCGGATGTAAGTTTCTCTGCCACTCTTCCCGGAGGCGGTTATAATGTTTCTACCCAAAAAGGCTACTCTTCTCTGGATCTTGGCGCTTCAAGAACGCTGCTTTCCAAAAGGCTGGTCCTTACGCTTTCTATCCAGGATCTGCTGCGCTCTTCTTCACAGTCGTCTACTACTCAAACAAATCTTTTTAAGGCCACTAATTATAATTATTACGACTTCAGACAGCTCTCTCTTGCGATACGATATAAGTTTGGAAAGGAGCTCAAGGTGGTTAAAAAGAAAAGTAATATTCAAGAAATCAATCGGTTAAGATAAAAAATATTCATAAAAAACGATCAAGAGATGAGTAACATCGTAAAACTTTCTCAAAATGTTTAACCATAAATCATAAAACAATGCTTAAAAAAAAGATCCAGTCATTGGTTTCCAAAGGGAAACTTGGAGAACAAGGCAATTTTGAGATCATTTATGACTCTAATGCCTCAAAAATCACAGGCGGTTTGGGAGCTTGTCCTTATTTATCAAAATGCGGACAATATTCTGGCGACTGCATTAATTTAACCAGTTGCGGCACTTAATTGCCACACTTTTTTCATTTATTCAAATCATAGTACTCTCGTCCATCCTTTTCGCTTACAAGATCAATACCTGGATCGCTTTTGTACTTTTCAGCGCCGCAGCTATACTATTATACTTTTTCAAAAGAAAAGGAAACAGCTCGATTACCTTCGTTTTCAGCAAAGTAAATCAGCACAGGAGAAATTATATGAACTGGTAGTAGGCATGCAGGAGATTAAACTTTTTGACAGTGAAACACAAAAGAGATGGGAATGGGAGCATTTACAGATCAGACAATACCGTTTAAATATAAAAAGTTTGAAGCTGGAGCAGTACCAGCAAACGGGGTTTATATTACTCACGCAATTCAAGAACATCCTGATATCTTATTTAGCAGCTGTATCAGCATTACATAATGAGATCAGCCTTGGGGTAATGTTAAGTATTTCTTTTATCATTGGTCAAACCAATGGTCCCTTACAGCAAGTCATACAATTTTTTAAATCCGGACAGGATGCAAGACTGAGCTTTAGCAGGCTGCAGGAAGTACATCAGAAGGAAAATGAAGAAACGGAAGGCAAGTATGATTTACAAAAAGAACAGCTCGGTGAAATACATGCGGACCTGCATTTAAAGTCATTAGGGTTCCAATACCATGGACCCCGATCGCCCTTCGTTTTAAAAAATATAAACTTAACGATACCTAAAGGAAAGATTACCGCTATTGTTGGAGCCAGTGGCAGTGGAAAAACTACCTTGATAAAACTTCTGCTTGGTTTTTATAACACCACTGAAGGACATATCCAGGTAGGCGAAGAAAATTTGCTGTCGGACTTATCACCAAGATGGTGGCGTAAACAATGCGGCACAGTAATGCAGGATGGCTATATATTTAATGACACTATTTTAAAAAACATTATCGTTAATGGCGAAGATATGGATGCAGAACGATTTAAAAAATCAATCCGGGTAAGTAATGTTGACGAATTTGCAGACCAGCTGCCTTTAATGTACAATACCAAAATTGGCACAAGCGGCATTGGTTTAAGCGGAGGACAAAAACAGCGTATCCTCATTGCCAGAGCCGTATACAAAAACCCTCATTACTTGTTTTTGATGAGGCTACCAGCAATCTTGATTCTAACAATGAAAATGAAATTATGAACAACCTGGACAACTTTTTTATTGGAAAAACAGTGGTCATTATAGCCCACCGGCTGAGCACAGTGAAAAATGCTGATCAGATTATTATGCTGGATAAAGGCGAAATCGTAGAAACAGGCACCCACTTCGAATTGGCCGGTAGCAAAGGCAGATATTATGATTTAGTGAAGAATTAACTGGAACTCGACGCCTAACCCCGATAAATAGCTATATCTGAGAAATTACTTTTTCCATTCCCAATTTTCTCCAAAAAACCCTGCCTGATCTACTTTTCCCGGAGACACAGGTCCCGGGGGTGTATTCAAATCTATGACCGCCCAATCAGGCAGCATTGCTATTTGCTTCGCATTGTTCAGAAAAGACTCTTCCCTAAAGGTAAACCCGCTGTTTAAAACCACATACTTTTTTGGGTTTAGCGGATTTGGATAGATCATGATCAGCGCATGGCTTTTAGAAGAATAAGCGGTGTTCCCCGCGTAAATGTTTGTGGCATCCCATTTTATGGGCAACTTATTCTTCAATTTTGAAAGCACTTTATTACTTTCCCCATCTCCAAAAACAATGAGATTCGCCGAAAGATCTGCCGCTGTGAGGTCTACATCATTTTTAACTACCGCATCACCGCGAAATTGTCTTCTCCACTGGACAAGAAAACGTTCCAGTTCAGCTTTTGACCATTGATCAAATAGTTTATTTTTACTCTTACCAGTGGGCCTGACTATAATAAAAGCCGACATAAATGCATCATCTACGGGCCCCTGTAAATTGTGTTTTTTAGCCAGCACCTGTTTAGCGCAGCCTGTTAACCATTGATCATTTTCTAAATGAAAGCTGATAACAGATTGCCCTGAGGATGGCTTTAAGGTCAGGGTTTTACCATCAATATTTACCACAACAGACTTTTTTAAATCTATTAGGGCCGATAAAACAGCAGGCTCCAAACTCAACGCGGATACATTAGTAGTTTTCAGAGTAATCGTTTGCCCTGCAATTGAGCCATCAACCCTTGCCCTCTCCCAATGTTCATTTAAGGCATCTACACTCAGCCAGTACATTTTATTATACTTTAGCGTGTACGTAGTAAAATGCAAATCCTTAGGTGCAGGTCTTTTACCTTTTAGCGATTCTATTTCCAGCAGGCTATCTACGATTCTGGCAGATACAGGGTGATAAGCATGGCCGATATTTGGCCCCACTATGCGGGTAAATGTTAAACCTTCTGGTCTCATTGCTCTCTCCATCATATCTGCAGCCTGTTTCTGCTGATCCTTATCTCCATTATAAGCAATAATAGGAAGGTTAGAAAGATTACTTGCATCATCTGTACAATCATATAAATGAAGCAATTTCTTCTCATACAGATTAGGCCGAAATACCTCCTTATCCAGCAATAGAAACTCTGTAGTTTCAGTAAAACCAGCGCCCGGATTTGCAGCGATCCATTGATCAGGATAATGCACTGCAAAATGCCATACTGCTGCTCCGCCCATAGAAAAACCTCTGTTAAATATAGCCTGATCATTAATGGCATACTGCTTTTTAACCGCTTCCATTGCTTCCAGTACATCGACTTCGCCGGCAAACTTAAAACCATTACAATACCTGCCATAAGGATACAGCATGATCGTATTTTTCATTGCTGGCATTAAAGGAAAAAATCCTTTTCCATTGGCCATGAAATTGAGTTCTGACAAATATTCATTACGTCCATGGAACCATAAAGAAAGACTAAATTTAGGTCCGTCAGGAGTATAATTATCCGGTATACTCAGCCCATAGGGCTGTACAGATCCGTCTATCTTAGAAATATAACCTCTTACCACCTCTCCTTTTTGAGTAGCCCATGGGGCCTTGCCTTCCAGTAAAGCCTTTGCCCGAAACTGTCCCTCCTGTAATAAGTTTCTGGCCAAATTAACTTCCGGTAAATGAAAAAACTCATGGTACGTAACGGCATCATCAACCGCCTTGTAATAGATCAGTACATCAGGTAAAAAATCCTTCGTAAATTGATCCTGCTTTAACTTTAACCCATCAATCGCTTTAGCAAACTCTTTTAAACCAGCTGTTAATTCCTGTTCGTCATTACCGGCAATCTGAACGCCTAAAGCAGGAATCCGTCTTACAGATTTTACATCGTTTTGTTGTGCAAACGAAAGTTGGGTACAGAGAAGAAACAGAAAAATATAACCGATAAAGCGCATAGAAGATAATTTAGAATTTTGAGCTATTTTTTTGGCTGATAAAGCTGGTTGATAAAAATATTAAGCCCATATTTTGAGCTTTTCCATTTACTTTCAAGTTCTTCCGGGGGATGACCTAAACCTAGTGCAAAATTACCGCCTATTACATCCATATCACCATCATTGTCTACATCAGCCATTTCTAAGGTAAGTGTTCTCAGGGGAACTTCACTTTTTAAAATGCTGGATTTAAACTTAAACTTAGCCTGATCTGTATTCTCCAGGTAAACAAAAGATTCATCGATCAGTTTTCCAAAATCCGGGAAGAAAGAACTGGCCACAAAATCTATATCCCCATCTTTATCAAAATCATAAGCCAGCACCTTAGTCACCCCATATATTGGATAAAAGAACTGCTCTTTAAACTCTCCCTTACCTGAATTTATATTCAATCGTATACCATGGTAAGGTTTTAGAATGTTAGAATAATCTGCATTATCTCCATGCACAGAAACAATATCTACAAGTCCATCATGGTCATAATCAACCAGTACCATGTCCGTAGTACCATAATTTGGCGGGAACCGCAGTACCCTTTTGCCTTTAAACTTTAAATTCCCCTGGTTATAAAAAATATAGACACTTTCATCACCTTGTGCAAACAGGGCAACAATATCTTTTTTACCATCACCATCCATATCTTTTATTTCGCATTTGATAGCACCGGCAACTGGCAATAAAACCTCTTCTATATAATGGCCAGACTGATTTTTTTTGAAAAGCGAGAGTGAACCGGTCTTATTCCCAAAATTACAAACTACAATTTCAGGCACTCCATCATTGTTAAGATCTTCTATAGAGGAATGTACAGGACGGTGAAGATTAGTCAATAGTGGTGTACTTGTCGTATCCGCATATTGTACATAAGATCCCAGGCTTAATTCTGTTGGATACAGCTTGCCGATCTCTGTAAAGTAAGTATTCTTCCCATAAAAATTAAAATCAACAACAGGACTTTTTGCAGTAAGCTGCTTGGTAACCCCAACGTCGTATCTCCAGCTCATTACCTCGTTATTAAAACTTCCAATCCAAAAAGTTTGGGTGGCAGGATTAAACTTTATGCCTGTAATCATCGACATTCCACTGGCATAGATCTGCACATCTTCCCGCTTAAATTGTGTTAATGGGACGTTTCTTGTTAAACGTTTCGCGTCAAACGCTACCGTATCCGGAGCATGATTAATAATATAATTTACCAGTTCATTCCAATCCCCGTCATTTAAAAAAGGTGCATCAGGAATGATATGGTTATTTTTCACGATCAGCCTTTCTTCATCAGACAAGCCTTTTAAGGGATCATAGTTAGGATAAATAATTCCCATTCTGGAAGCCATAACGGGCAATACATGCATCTTCCAGATTTCTTTAGTTAAACTACCGGGATCAGGAAGCACGTGGCAGCTGGCACAATAAGTTTTAAAAAGCATTTTACCTTTATCATCTACCTTCGCTTTTCTACCAGAGGTAGTTTGAGCAGTAAATGAAACCAGCATAGTCACCAATGTGGAAACAAAAACGCCTGCAATAATTGATTTTCTTAACTTCATTTTTATAAAGTACATACGCTATTCCCCATGCAATATTTCTTTTTGAATGCTTTCATTCCAAACCTACTATTCAGGCCTTATTTAGCGTGTTAAAATATTCAATTATTCTAAGCTTATTCATTATATTTTCAAAATTCTTATGCTTATAGCTTTTATGTTTATCCTTAAATAAAAATGGTCTAATGACATAAAATATTTTACATTTTCAAAACAACCTCTCTTGGTTTAACTTTTTATTAAACCAATTATTATGTTATTTTTGAATATATACTTAGCCACGATCATGAAACTAAACCGCTTCTTATTCTTCCTCCTCCTGCTTCCTTTTGCAGCATTTTCTCAAAAAGATTCTACTACCCTCACAAAAATCGGAGATCCTGTTCCTCCGTTTTCTTTTGAAACTGAAAAAGGAAAATCAGCTAACATCAGCGATTATAAAGGTAAATTAATACTGATCAACCTTTTTGCCACCTGGTGCCCGCCATGTAATATAGAACTACCAAACATGCAAAAGCTGATCTGGGAAAAACATAAAAGCAATCCTAATTTTGTACTCTTCGTATTTGGACGTGAAGAAGGATGGGAAAAACTGATCCCTTTTAAACAGAAAAAAGGTTTTACCTTCCCTATTCTTCCTGATTCAAAAAGAGACATTTTCAGCAAATTTGCCACACAATTCATTCCAAGGAACATCATCATTGATCAGAGCGGAAAGATCATTTATCAATCAATGGGATATTCTGAAAAAGAATTCACCGAAATGGCAGCGCTGATCGATAAAAATCTACAGGCGGCAGAAAAAGCAAAATAGAATAAATAGCAGGCACCCATGGCTGCCATATTATAATATAACCCCGGTTAAAATCATATAATTATGGCAACAGTTGCTTTAAACAGTGCTAAAGGCAAATGGATCATGGTATCGGCTATCCTTGCTTCAGCAATGGCCTTTATCGATGGTACAGCCCTTAATGTAGTCTTACCTGCGCTGCAGTCAAGCTTGAAAGCTACCGGCAGCGATCTTTTTTGGATCTTAAATGCCTATCTGCTGATGCTTGCTTCATTGATTCTGATCGGTGGTGCATTAGGAGACCATATCGGACGTAAGAAGGTTTTCATGGTAGGGATTACCATTTTCATCTCCGGATCTGCCGCCTGCGGGTTTGCAACAAGCGTGAACCTGCTGGTAGCATTTAGGCTATTACAGGGAATTGGTGGTGCCCTGATGATCCCCGGCAGCCTGTCTTTGATCTCTTCCTCCATTGATGAAAAACAAAAAGGTAAAGCAATCGGCACCTGGTCGGCCTTTACCACAGTAGTAACCATGGGCGGCCCAATTTTGGGTGGTGCCCTGGCTGATGCCGGTCTCTGGCGCTATATATTCTTTATCAACATCCCTATTGGAGTAGCTGCACTATCGATTCTTTGGCTGCGTGTAAATGAAATAAAAGATGAAAATAGCAGTACACAGCCAATTGACTTTCCAGGAGCGATTACTATTGTCCTTGCACTGGCAACGTTAACCTTTGGATTTCTCCGTATACCTGCAGTAGGATTCTATAACATTCAAACCTTAGGCGCACTAACCGTAGGTCTGCTTTTACTTTTGCTGTTCATCTACATCGAAAGTAAAAGCAGTTATCCGATGATGCCCTTAAATTTATTTGCCAATCCTACATTTAGCGGGACTAACCTGCTTACCTTTTTTTTATACGCGGGTTTAGGCGCAGGAATGCTGTTTCTTTCTCTAAACCTGGTTCAAATACAAGGGTATAGTCAATTGCAATCCGGACTCACCTTTTTACCCTTCACCATATTGATGGTTTCCATCGCCAGATTTGCAGGTAAACTGGCAGATAAATACGGACCAAGGTTATTTTTGATCGTTGGCCCTGCAGCAGCAGGAGCAGGCTTATTTCTACTATCTCTTGTCAAACAAACTGATGGTCCGGGCGACTATTGGATAACCTTTTTTCCTGGTGTTCTCGTCTTTGGCCTGGGAATTTCATTCACCGTAGCACCGCTTACCATGGCAGTAATGAGCTCAGTAGATGATCATTTTTCGGGTACTGCCTCTGGCGTAAATAATGCCATTACGCGAATAGCTAATGTATTTGCCAATGCAATTTTTGGTGCATTAGCCGTCTTGATATTTTCAAGTGCATTGACTGATCAGATCAAAGATCTTCCGCTTAACCCCAAAGAGAAAAATAACGTGATGAAAGAAGTAGTGAACCTGGGAAATGCCCATGTTCCTGCAGGGATAAAACAAACCAGCAAAACAATGGTCGTAAAAGCCTATCATACAGGATTTCTTCATGCTTATGCCGTTATTATGCGCATATCGGCAATACTTGCACTTTTAGGCGCATTAATGGCAGCCCTTTTTATAAAACCAAAATTACTTGCTCACCATCCTCTTCCTGATACGACTCAATGATGGCCCCTGGATGCCCAAATAAGATGCAATATGGTACAATGGGACTGAATTGATGATATCCGGATGCTGCCTGATCATTTCCACATAACGATCTTCAGGTCCTTTAAATAAAAAGCCCTCTGTATTAATCATCACATCATAAAAAGCAGCTTCTGCGGTGATCCTTCCGAATTTTTCCCACTGATGAGACTGCTGATACAATTGATTAAGATGGTCAATATGAATGTACAGCACAGTTGACGTAGCCATTGATTCTGTATAGTAATCGCAGGGTTTCTGAGTTAAAAAACTTTTATAAGAAGTCATAAACTGGCTCTTGCTAAAAAAAACCATATTTCTTTCCTCGCCAGTATCCTCATTTACACGGTATATCCTAAAAATACCGCTGATGATAAAACCGAGGTGCCTGCATACATTTTTATATTCATTGTAAAACTCATTTTTTTTATAAGTTTTTAATTGCCAGAAAGGAAGTGACAAATCAAAAGATTCTTTATCCATTCCGATAGCGGCATGTAATTTCTCCCGTAATAATTCTAGCTCATTCATATTAACCATTGAACTTCAAAATTAAAAAATTAAACTCCGAAAAACAATTCCTTAAGTTTAATACCATACAAACGTACAGCAGAGATCCATCAGAAATATTAACCCAGGTTAAAATCGTACCTGTAAAAACAGCTGAAAAAAAATATTAGCCATGAATCGCCTCTTTGTTGCCATAGCTCTGAATAAGTTCACCTTCAAAATCCAGCCACTCTTTCCATCGTTTATCTACATCAACATCTATTGTATATTGATGGGCAAACTTTAAGAAGGTAGTATAATGACCTGCCTCAGATACCATGAGATCATGATAGAACTTCGCCAGCTCTGCATCTTTGATATTTTGCGACAGCACACGAAAACGTTCACAGCTTCTTGCTTCTATCATCGCGGCAAATAACAGACGGTCAATAAAAGCATTATTTCTGCTGCCATCTTTAATATTAAACTTAACCAGGCGCCCTACATAATCATCTTTACGCTCACGCCCAAGGGTGTAACCACGTTTTTTAATGATCTCAATAACTAACTGAAAATGCTGCATCTCTTCAATGGCGATAGCGGTTAATTCCTCTACCAGATCCATATGCTCAGAGTTGTTAGTGATCAGGGTAATGGCATTCGTCGCTGCTTTCTGTTCGCACCAGGCATGATCGGTTAAGATCTCTTCTAAATTCGATTCCGCAATATTAGCCCAGCGAGGGTCTGTTAATAATTTTAATCCGAGCATAAGCTGATGAATAATTCTTCACTGCAAATTTAGTAATAATCGCAGGGTTTTGAGATTGTGTATTAAAAACATCTATTTTGCATAAATTTTAGAGGAATGAACGAAAAAAGAATCCTGATCATTGGATTGGTATGGCCTGAACCTACTTCATCAGCAGCGGGTACAAGAATGATTCAGCTGATCAGCGTATTTCTTTCTGCATCATATACTGTATTTTTTGCATCTGCTGCTTCAAAAAGCAATTTTAGCTATGACCTCAAAGGTTTAGGTGTAATAGAACAGGCGATTAAATTAAATGATCCGGGTTTCAATCATTTCCTAAAAGAGATTAGTCCGGATATGGTACTCTTTGACCGTTTTGTAATGGAAGAACAATATGGATGGAGGGTGCAGGAAGAATGTCCGGATGCACTAAAAATAATAGATACAGAAGATCTGCATTGTTTACGTAATGCACGGCAACTAGCCGTAAAAACAGGCAATTCATTAGCATCAGCCGATCTGTTTACTGATATGGCCAAAAGGGAGATCGCTGCGATACTCCGCTGTGATCTGTCGCTGATCATATCTGCAGTAGAAATGGACATCCTGCAAAAGCAGTTTTCTATAGATCCCTCGTTAATTTATTACCTGCCATTTTTAGAAGAAGAACTTACCCCGGCAACGGTTCAAAACTGGAAAGACTTTGAACAGCGGGAAGGGTTTGTATTTATTGGCAATTTCCTGCATGAGCCTAACTGGAATACGCTGCAAGTACTAAAAACAAAGATCTGGCCCGTATTAAGAAAAAAATTACCAGAAGTTAGTCTGCATATCTATGGTGCTTACGCATCACAAAAAGTAATACAGCTAAACAATGCCAAAGAGAAATTCTATATACACGGCCGTGCAAAAGATGCCAGGCAAACGATAGCAAAACATAGACTACTGCTCGCCCCTATCCAATTTGGTGCCGGTGTTAAAGGTAAATTTATTGATGCCATCCAGGCAGGAACTCCATCTATAACTACGACTGCCGGAGCAGAAGCTATGCATGGAAATTTAGATTGGAACGGTGTCATAGAAGACGACTTAGAGCTTTTTACGGATCAGGCTGTGAAATTATATCAGGATAAAAACTACTGGTTACAGTCGCAGCAAAATGGAATTCGTATCATCAATGAACGTTATGGAAAATCACAATTTACGGTGTCATTTCTCAAAATCCTGGAGTCCCTGTCTTCTAACCTAACAGCTCACCGCCAACATAACTTCTTTGGGCAGATCTTGCAGCACCATACCGCGGCCAGTACTAAATATCTATCGCTGTGGATAGAAGAAAAGAACAAAAACAACCCATAAAATCAACGGCTTATTCTTTTTAAAGCCATGATTAAACCTGTTATACTTACCCCTGTCCCTCCTGCTAATAAAAGCACGATCAATATATCCCATAAAGGACGATGGTGCTGAAAGTTAAAAAAGTCAAGACTATGCAATCCATGGTATAACCACCTGTTAATCCTGCGGGAATGGGTATTTTTAAGCACTACTGCGCCACTTGACGGATTGATATAATACCAGGTTTTATCGGGATCATCATATTCTATCCTTAAAACAGGCAGTTTACTATCGTTATGTTTTGAATAATAATAATTGTCTTCCTGATAAATGAAGTTCAATGCCGAAGGAGCCATATTTCCGGTTAACCTGCCCATGGCAGCTGTAATTATTTGAGCAGGAAAAGAATATTCAAGAGGCCGATCTTTACCCTCTGCCTGTACGATGCGCGTTTTTCCGTTTACAGCGTAGGCGATATAATAGTTAACTCCATTAAAATGCTTCAGCTCTATTTCAACAGGCTTAAAATCTATCTTCGAAAAAGCTGCCCCAATAGGCTGCGCAAAGGATTTAATAGTCAGATTGCCCCCTTGTATCTTCTGGTATTCTTTATCACTGAGTGCTGCATCCGGACTCCAGCCAAAAGGCGACATGGTTAATAAGCCGCTAAAAACCCAGGTAAAAGTGAAAAAGCCAAAAACAAAACCTGTATAATGGTGCCACCTAAACCATCTTTTTGTGTAAGGACTTATGTAAACTTTGTTTCTTTTTTTTACCCTGATAAAGCCTATAATCATGCCGGATAAGCTCCCTGCTATTCCTAAACAAGACAGAAATATGACTACGCATTTCCACAATGGTCTCCTGATGATCAATTCTTTAGGGTAGATCCAGTGAATAATAGGTCCGCACCAAGCTAAAAAACGGTCTCTACGGTTATGGGCCTGTATAATCTCTCCTGTTTTTGAAGACACGTAAACCATGGTCTGCGCCGGATCATCCATAGTGATTCGATACACAGGCATATGAATTAAATAAAAAGATCGTGGTATCCACTGATCGAGTTCAGTGATCTTTTCTGTTAAAAGTGGCCGATAATGATGATGCAGGTAATTCACCGCAACTGCTTCTGCGTCACTTTGTGCTATTTCCCTGGGAAATAGGCTGCCATCTGTATAATAAGTATGAATATCCCCATCTATTTCCTCCAGTCTATAAACTGCCCTGTTTAAAAACAAACTCATACGAATACTTTTCCACGCTGTATCAACAGGCAACAGCTGGGTTAACGCGGAAGGCGAAAAATGGGCTGCTTTAATGTCCAGAGGCGAATTTTGAAGTAAGCGGTCGTGCGTGCCAAACTGCGGAAAATCAACATACAACATGACAAACCCGGAAAGAAACCAGGTTACAAAAAACACGCACATCGCCAGTCCAAACCAGCGGTGAATTTTAACTATCTGCGCCTTTATCTTCATTATTATCTTATTTATTTATAACCAGCTGCCCTTATTAATGTAGGGCAGCTGATCATATCAATTGTTAAAACTTATACCTGACAGATGCCAGGTAATTTGCCGGTTTTCCGGGATACAACTGGTTTCCATTAATCGCAGAAACAAAATACTCAGTTTTATTAAATACATTATTCACATTCAGCCCTATTTCTGCATGCTTAAACTGATAATGTATGGCGGCATTGATGATCGTGTAAGATGGCAGTTTCACCGTGTTTTCATTATCAGCGTAACTGTTCCCTGTATAATTGCCTCCCAATGAAAAGTTGAACCCATTGTCGCCCAGATGCTGAGCAAAACGATAAGTTGCCCAAAGGTTTGCCTGATGATCTGGTGCATAAAATAAGCGGTTACCCTTTAAATTTAAATTCCCGCCTTCTATATAATCAGTAAAACGGGCATTAGTATAACTATAACCTGCGATCATAGAAAAATGAACGTTCATGGTATAGGTCAGATCTTCCTCAATACCTTTAGAAACAGCTCTTCCAGCCTGGTCATATACTCCTGCTCCTTTATTAATGATAATATCTGATTTGCTGATATAGTACACGCTGGTGGTAGATGATAGTTTATCCGTTAACTCTACCTTTACACCAATCTCACTCATATGACCGGTTTCAGGTTTCAGCATGATATCATTTACAGGGATCTGCCTGGCAGGTTTAAAATAATTGGAATAAGAACCATAGATACTCACCGATTCTACGGGCTCATAGACCAATCCAAAACGGTAAGTAAATGCATTGGTCTTCCGATCAGACACTGCTCCATTTGTGAAGGTATTTAAAGTATTCAAATTATCTGTACGGTACTTACCATCAAAATAATCATAACGAAGTCCCACCAGCCCCTTTAATTGCGATGAAAACTTAATCCAGTCCTGCAAATAAAAAGAAGTAGACAGCTCATTCAATATCTTCCTGTTGTTATTGCTGACCACAATATCCGGCTGTGTTTCTACAGGATTGATCGCGCTGACGGTAGTTGCACTTGCAGGAAGATTATTATCCTGTAACCGCTTCCAGTCCAGGTAATTTAAGGAATTCCCAAATGTGAATTTCTGCTCTACCGAACCGGTATGCCATATAGAACTCAGCTCTAGAGTATTTTGCAGCGGTTTTAAGCTGGTATCAAAGTTAAAATAACCACGCTGAACAGAATCCTTGTTTGCTGTTAAATAGAGCTCTTCGGAAGAAAGGTAATGGTAAATATCATTTGCATAGGCAATAGTCTCAGTTAGTTTTGTTTCGGGGGAAAAAATATGGCTGTATTTTAACTGAAAATCTGTACGGCTATACTTCATATCATCCTGAGGCGTATTGTAACGTGTAGATAAAGCTACGCCAGCAGGAATTACGCCGTTCACTGTTGGAATACCAGCATCCAGTTTGTAATTGTCTTTACTGCCACCGACTTGAAACTCAAAATCATCATGCGCAGAAAGCGCATAATTCAAAGCTAAATAACCATTTGTTTTACTATAGCCTGCTTTTCTCCATCCATCCTGGTCAGAAATTCCAAAGTCGAACCTATATGTTAACTTATTCGTAATCGCACCACCTGCACCTACAGTCATTCTTCGGGTATTATAACTTCCATAAGCGATAGAAAAATCATAGGTGGGGATAGCAGCAGGCTGTTTTCTAATCACATTAATTATGCCCCCTAAAGCAGAATGTCCAAACAATACGGATGCGGGTCCTTTGATCACTTCAATATGGTCTACAGCAGCTGTACTGCTCATTGGAGCACTTTCGGATATGTTTTGCCGCTCATCTCTAAACCCATCAACAAGAAATAGAAAATCTGTAAAACCTCTGATCACAAATTGCTGGAAGCCGCCATAGGTCTCTACGGGATTAACGCCACTTACATTCTTTAATGCCGATTGAAAATCATCTCTTCCCTGGGCATCTAAAATTGTTTTTCCAATAGAGTTAAAGGTAACAGGGATCTGTTTTAGCGGAGCATTAAGCTTGAGTGTTCCGCGGCTCTGTTTATTCGCATTAATATTTACCTCACTAAGGTTATGTTTTAGGGAATCCCTGCCCAGAGAATCTTTATGATCCTTATGCTGGGCGTTTGCATGGAAGCTGATACAGATCACCAGCAGGGTAAACAAAAATTTCAAATTACGTGGACTGCCATTTCGCGGGCAGCCGGTGTTTTGCGTTAGCATTTCTTTTAATGATTAGATGAATAAATCGGTTAAAAGCTCTTTTGGCTAAAATCACAAGGTGACGCAATTCAGTAATGGAAAGGAAAGAACACAGACAGATAGTTGAGGGATTATGCCCAACTTTTGTATGACGAATCAGACTGACCAATAGCTTTATATCGCGAAAACATTGTCAATTTAGTATGAGGCAGGTCTCCTGACTTGTAACATTTTCGCCTTCCTTCCCATACGCATTATGCGTACAGTGGATTTTATTGGCAAAAACTTGCTGGTGTTACTTACAGTTGCGCGACAGCTCGTGATTTACACACGATTCCCTATTAATCTACAATTAAGCAGAACCTATACCGTTTGATGAAGAAATTAAAGAACTATATGGCGGCAAATATATAAGAAATTATATAACAACCATGAATTCTGGCAAACAGCATAATTTTCTTTGGCAATGAATCAATAACCAATCTTAAAATATGTAACAGCTTTAATCATTTATATTGTTTAGGGTGAGGTGAAAACCACCATTCGTGCCAGCATTGAATTTATATATAATTAATAATATCTTAATTAAATAGTTGTAAATTTAAACTACGATGAAGATAACAGACCCAGCATATAATTACGATAAATGTGGAAGTCAGTATTCTGTTCAGAGAACAACTGATCCGGCCATAGCTAATTTTATATATAAGGTTTTGGGCAATGCAAAAACTGTAATAAATGTTGGAGCAGGTGCTGGATCTTACGAACCTGCTGATCGTTATGTAATAGCTGTTGAGCCTTCATTTGCCATGCGTTCGCAGCGTAGCAGCCTTCATAAAGTACCGGCTATCATCTCAACTGCAGATACCCTTCCCTTTGACGACGATTCTTTTGATGTGGCCATGGCCATTATAACGGTACATCACTGGCCAGATATAAAGAAAGGTTTACAAGAATTAAAAAGAGTAACCAAAAACAGGATCATTGTAATGACATTTGATCCTGATGCACTGGATAATTTCTGGAATGCAGCATATTTTCCAGAAGTAATTGAAGTAGAAAGACAACGTTATCCAACGATTGAATTTCTTGTGAATGCCCTGGAAGGAAAAAGTTCAATTGAAACCGTTCCCATACCTCTACACTGTACAGATGGTTTTCAAGAGGCATTTTATGGTCGCCCAGAGGCATTTCTACATAAAGAAGTAAGAAAGGCGCAATCAGCCTGGGGATTTATTCCTGAAGAAGAACAGGAAGAAATGGTTAAACGACTGGCTGATGATCTGCAATCCGGAGCCTGGGATCAAAAATATGGTCATTATAGAACGCAACCTACATTTATTGGTGCGTTAAGGCTGGTTATTGCAGATTACTGAAAACATGAACTGATGAACAGGCGGTTTAGTAAAGCCTAGCTGTATTTAATAATGTAGTTGGTTATTTTCATCTTTATTTTACCTGTTTTAGTTTCCATGCTCCGCATTTGTTTCCTGTCGATCTTTGTATCCTTACCCATAAAATTAAGAGGGATCTTTAATTTTTCGATGGCAAAGCCAGCTTCTACGTAATTAGGCAATATATTATTGAAGGCTGCATATTGCATGAGCAAGGTATATGTTCCGTCTTTACGGGTATTAAATTCTGACTCAACAATGCGCCTCGCTTTAACATCCATATACAGCGTAACCAATGCAAGCTCAGATTTACCATCCGTTGGAATTACATTGATAACTTTTAAGGATCTGCCATTCCGCTGCTCAATCCCCCGATCAACCGTGATAAAAGGATGTTTAAATATTTCAGAAAGCGAAAAATCAAGTCCCCGTTTAGGCAGCATCACAAAATCACTGGAAGAGAATTCCATTTTCCTGCCCTTAGCATACTTTACCTTAGCCGTTTTGGTCGGCATTTTGATAAATGGTACGTCCAGATCAAGTATAATATTGGCCGTAAACTGACTTACAGAGTCCATGCGCTGTTTAATATGCAGCAGATCAGTATCAACTTTCTGGGCATTGACTACAGGAATACCCAGAACCATAAATAGGAATATCAATTTGATCATGTAATGTCTTGTTTATGAAAGATGAAAGTACCTATAGCTGCAAAAATTAAGATGTACAGCATGAGCACAGCATTGTTAACGCCAATTTTTAGCCAGTCAATTTCATAATAAAACAACTGCTGCCAGTTATCTATCAGCTTGGGAAAGAAATAATTGTTAAAGGCCGGCACCCCAAAATCTACCTTAAGCAGCAGGTTTGTAATAATTAAAAATAAGGCAGCAGCGATCCATGTTTTAGCAGCTTCTTTTATAATGATGGCCAGTGTAATACTTACTACACTATAAAAAACCATGGCCACAGCCCCTGAGGCAAAAGCCCAGCAAATGCGGTGAATAGCTTCATCAGATTTAAAGAAGTTTAGGGTATTAATGTAGACCACCAGATCACCCTTACCGAAAATAGAATAAGCTAAGGTAAACATGCTCAGCATCATAAAGGTAATGACCAGTAAGGTAAACAATACTGCTATTATATATTTAGAGAGGATAAACTTCCACTTTTTTACTGCCTGCAGCATCACCGTTTGTACGGTACCATCCTTAAATTCATCGGTTACTATACCAGAAGTAACGATCATAAGAATAAGGGGAACGTTAAACCACAAAGAGTTTAAAATAATATACATGATCAGATTACCGTTAAGCAGCGTACCTTCAAAATAAAAAGAGTGTTTGAGGTTGTTTAACAATAAATCGAGTATCGCACTGCCCTGGAAATAGGCGGTGATCAGTATCAGCACTTCAATCACAAAAATAGCAGCCAGGGCATAATAAGTTTTACTTTGCTTTACGATCTTTAACAGCTCTGCAGAAAGTAATGCCCTCATGATAAAGGAGCATTAATCAGTTCCTCTAAAGTTAACTCTGGTGTACAGGAAGTTACTTTAATGCCTTCAGCAAGCAGATCAGTGAGCAAAGCCGGAATTTCATTGGCATTACAAATGATCCGGGCATCATTAATTCCCATTTTTACGTTATATTTTGTCAAGGTTATTGAAGAAGCAATGTTTTGAGCAGTAATGCTAAAATTGTGAATATGGTGATTGATCAGCTCTTCTGTAGTTCCTGCATTTACGATCCGTCCATCATCCATTACATACAAATAGTGACAGCACTTCGTCAGCTCGGCCATGAGGTGAGAAGACAACAGGATAGCGATGTTTTCCTTTACCGCCAGATCTGTGATTAAGTTAATCAGGGAAATGACACCCGTAGGATCTAATCCGGAAAAAGGCTCATCGAGCACCAGGCACTCCGGTTCATTCAATAAAGCTATTGCAATGCCCAACCGCTGCTTCATGCCCAGAGAAAAATTACGCACCGGATCTTTTCTATCCAGAGGTAGCCCTACTTTACCCAAATTATGTTTAATATAAGCTTCATTAACGGCAACACCTTGTATACCTGCAAAAATTTTCAGGTTATCATACGCATTCAGGTACGGATATAAACCCGGTTTTTCTATAATTCCCCCTATTGGTTTTGATCGGGTGGAATTGATGGTGACGGTTCCTTCATCAGGCTTAATCAAGCCGCATAGAATTCTGAAAAGTGTAGTTTTACCAGCTCCATTCCTTCCCAGTAACCCACAGATCTGCCCTGGGGCAATTTCGATGGAAACATTAGACAATGCTTTTTTAAGCGGATAGTGTTTAGTTAAATTTATTCCGTTCAGCATTATACAGAAATTTCAGATTTTAGCTCTTTAAAGTTAAACTTCGGGGCATAGTATTTTTCCATGAAAGTGCGCGACCAGAAATATCTTTTGAAAAGGAACAGCGAGTCGTTGACCATAAATTGGGGTACAAAGTGGAACCACCTTACACCAACACGATGATAATATCTTTGTACTTCATTTTGTAAACCGAGTTCGTTAGCTGCTACAATAACTGCAGTGCGCTGGCATTTTGAACCTTTATATCTGCTGGCTACCTTAGGGGTAAATCCATGCATATAAAAGTAATCTTTTACCCGCTTATAATTTTGAAAGCGTGACCATGCATCTAATGTTACCAAAAAGATATGGCTAAATGCAAACAACAAACTTCCAAACCAAAACAAGATAAGTCCCATGGCATCCTCATTATACGCATCTTTTAATTTAGACCAGTAAAACAAAGACTCCAAAACAAAAAGTAATACTGAACAGTGCAGCAGGCTGCCCACGTTCCAGTATGACACATAAATTTTGGGCTGTTTTGGCAAAAGACCAGGGTTAATCATATTTTTTATTCTTCAAATCTTTAGGCTAGTCACCATAACAAATATAGTTTTTCCCCACAATTTACCTACAGAAAACGTCTTTTAGTGAAAATTATTTTGCTAATCAATGCTACAGCTACATCCCACTATAATCACCTTAATTAAACGAAATATCACTTACCTAAAGAGGTATTTCGTTAACAAAATACAAAAACAGCTCAAATTACCTATTTTAATGAAAGATCAATTAATGGCTTTCAACTAGGGATTTCCGGCTTTCAACGAATATTTATAATCGCGCATTTTTGGTTCATTAACTTTATATCGTTATAAATTACAATAATAAAAACTAATTATCAAGAGTGTAAATACCTATTATCAGAATAATTTTAGACAGACGATATGAAAGATCAAAAACAAAAAGTAGTAACTGCAATAAAGACCATTGTTATGGCTACATTAATTACCGCAGCAGGATCAAACAAAGTTTCTGCCCAGGAAGAAGCGGTGCCATGGGCAACAGATGTGCACCTTGCACCAGAAGTACGTACTTTCCTGAAAGCTTTAAATACAGGAGGCCCGGGAATAGAAACGTTAAGCCCTGAAGCAGCACGTCAAGTACTTGTAGGCGCCCAGGCAGGTGTAAAAGTAGATCTGTCAGGAATTGAAGTTTCTGAGAAAACGATTAAAAGTGACGGTTTAACCGTAAAACTGAATATCGTAAGACCAGCAGGTGTAAAAGGGATTTTACCGGTAGTAATTTTTATTCACGGCGGCGGCTGGGTGCTGGGCGATTTCCCTACTCACGAACGTTTGGTAAGAGATGTTGTGGTAGGCTCAGGCTGTGTGGCTGTATTCCCTAATTACACACCCTCTCCGGATGCCAAATACCCGATAGCAATTAATGAGATCTATGCCGCAACCAAATGGGTAGCTGAGCATGGCGCAGAAATTAATGTTAATGGTAAAAAACTGGCTGTAATGGGAAATAGTGTTGGCGGAAACATGACTGCAGCGATCTGCCTGATGGCCAAAGAGCGTAAAGGACCAGAAATTAAAACTGCCATCATGATGTGGCCGGTAACAGATGGAAGTCTTGATTTTAAATCTTTCGAGCTATTTGGTCAGGATAGATTCCTCACTAAACCATTGATGTCCTGGATGTTCGATGAATACACTAAAAACCCGGCGCAGCGTGAGGAAATCTTTTATTCTCCACTAAGAGCTACACTTGATCAGTTGAAAGGATTGCCACCTACTTTAATTCAGGTGGCAGAAAATGATATTCTTCGCGATGAAGGCGAGGCTTACGGCAGGAAACTACTGGATGCAGGAGTAATAGCCACTACAGTAAGGTACAATGGAGTGATTCATGATTGGGGAATGTTAAATGGCTTAGCCACCCTACCACAAACCAAACAACTTGTACTGCAAGCATCAGCGCAGCTGAAACAGTATTTAAAATAATCCATTAAACAATAAAGAGCCTGTGATCACTATAGGAATACAGGCTCTTTATGCCTTTATAAAAGTATCATTCGATAAAATCCGATAGTGAATTATTCATTTTGGAAAGCATCTGAAGACTTGCTTTGATATCATCGTCGTTTATGCCCTCTCCTATTAATGAATAACATTCTGTAGCCATTGGCTTAAGTGTATTTTTTAACTGACGTGCTTCATCAGTTAAAAATATGAGCTTATTACGCCGGTCTGAATCATCTTCTTTTCTGAGTACCCATCCTGCTCTCACCATATTGTCAATGAGGTAGGTCATGCTGGATTTATCCTTAAAAAGCAGATCTGCCAGTTCCTGCTGGTTTACACCATCCTCTCTATATAAAATACCCATTACTTCCAGCACCTCAAAACTGATACTGATACCAGCCTCTTTTAATTTTACCTGGAACATTCTGCGCAACCTGTATCTCAGTTCAACTACGGATTTACAAAATTCAGCAACATGTTCGGACTTTTCATCAGGTTTCATAAGTACAAATTAACCTTAAAAATTTAAAATTAATGCGCGGCATCTGCCAGACTTACCTTTGAACTTGATTTTTTGACAAATAACAGCACAAATGGAACAAAAACGACGAAAACTATGCCCACAAACATAAAAACATCCATGTAAGACAGCAACGTTGCCTGTACGGTAACGGCATTATCCATCATTTGATAAGCCGTGTTTCTAGATGTTAAACTATCAAGACCGTGGCTTCTCAACCCTGCCGCCAGTTGTGAAATGCGGTGCTGCACATTGGTATCGATCACATCTAAATGGCTCACTACATCAACGCGGTGAATACTGGTTTCTCTGGACAGAAAGGTGGAAATCAATGCTACCCCAAAAGAACCGCCCAATTGTCGCATCATTCCGGTAAAAGCTGCCCCCTGACCAATTTCCTGCCCCTTTAAGGTTGATAAAGACATCGTACTAACAGGTACTGATAATAAACCCATTCCCAATCCCCTTACAATAAGCGGCCAAAAGAAATCTCCCGCACTGGTATCGGGCGTTATGATTTTATAACATAACATACAGAAGATATAAAAGATAAACATCCCTAAAGCAATTAAATACTTCTGCTGAACGCCCTTTTGTATTAAAATAGCCACTACAGGCATCATGACTGCTACAAACAAGGTGCTTGGCAATTGCAGTAAACCTGCCTGCTGTGCCGTCCATCCCAATAAGGACTGCGTAAATAGAGGAATAACAAAAGTAGATCCGAAAGTACCAAAGCCCATGATAAATGACAAGATCACTCCCATTCTTAAATTACCATTCCTAAGTACCCTTAAATTAACTACTGGAAACCTGGTTTCTAACTGTCGCCAAATAAATAGGTATAAGCCCAAAAATGCAGTGATACATAAAGTGATAATCAGCTTACTGTTAAACCAGTCATCTTCCTGGCCTTTCTCTAAAATGTACTGTAAAGACGAAATGCCAACAGTGAGCAGAAAAATGCCCAGCCAGTCGATCTCACT